>ERZ773100.27-NODE-27-length-101392-cov-7.150143_pt1 | contig 101392 bp, 103 predicted proteins | sample MGYA00511119_ERZ773100 | MGnify/ENA primary metagenome ERZ773100 (study PRJEB29015, sample SAMEA2738000) | human oral metagenome | biome: human oral; feature: human-associated habitat; material: dental | place: China | collected 2111 ...
GCCTTTCTCAAATATCTCTTTTCCGTTAATTTGCATTTGGGTTTCCTTTTATTGGAATGTGGGTTTGCCAGCATTATATCGTAATATATTTTTAAAATTCTCGCAGAAATTATCATTTTATAAAACTACTATTTTAAAAGCGTAATTTGTTTTAAAGCCTTTTTCGCGCACTCCCTTAGATCCTCTTCACTTAATGAATCGCCTACCGTATCATCACCCCTCAACTCTTCGTCTGGTTCGAATTCATCGATATCGGTAAGAAGCCTGTTTAGTGGCTCATAATATTCATCAGGGAAATTTTTATCATTCATAAATTTATCCCAATATATCTTTTCGAATTCAAATACGTCGATTCTGTTTTGCAAAAAATCCTCTATTATTTTTATATATTCCTCTATCATTGACCCTCTTTCGGTATATTTTTAATCGCCCGCCGCTCTAATGCTTAGAACTGACCATAAATCACTACCTATATTCACGCCTTCGCATAAATTTTTTATAATTGTTAAGTCGTTAGAAGAAATTTTTATATCATATTCATACATTTGAACCAAAAAATCTTCCAGCGCTATACCATATTCTCCAGCCTTAACCAGCTCTTCCAAATAAATTACAAAGTCGTACCGACCGACTCCGGCAAATTTATCTTCGTAATTACAGAACAAATTTAAAAATATCGGATCGCCATATCTCATTCGCCACTTTCCTTAAATTTATTTATCACTGCTACCTCATAATCTTCTAGCTTCGAATTTCTATTTGAATATCAAGCAAGTCATCGTGATCTGGGTATTTAGCGGTTTCTGAGAGCGTAAATTGTATCACGTCTAGCAACTGCCTAGCCAGATCGCTGTATTTTTTCTTGAATGCATCAAAATGTAAGAAAATTAGCTTTAAATCGTCTCGAACGCCCTGCTTATTTTTTAACCCATATCTCGAGTTTTCTTCTTTTTCTTCGATGTATTCGCTATAGCTTTCCCATTCGTCCTTATCTTCGTATTGCTCCCATTCTTCCTCGCTGTAGTCTTTCCATTCTTTAAATCGTAGAAACCAAAAGAAGTCCGCGAATGCATCAGGGCCGATACGCAGCGGCAAGGCCAACTTTTCAGATAGATAGGAGTATAACTTATGCTCTATTTCTTTGGGGCAATAATTATGCCACTCATCAATATATCTTCTGTATTTTTGCAACTCGTCAAAGTCAATCACTACTTCTATCATTTTTCCTCACCCCAACTATGCTAACGCATATTTTCTTAAAATTCTAAAAATCAAACAAACGTAAATTAACGCAAACTCGCCTTTATTAAATTTTAGTACAAATCAGACCAAAAAGGCACATACGGGCATTTTCCGACCGGCTCAAGAGGATTTTTGCTAAATTCCCTCAAAAAGTAGTCATATAAATTTTTCCCATAATAGATGACGTCGGTATAGTATATAGATAAGACCGGTGGATCCGGTAATTTAATACACGGCATATACCTATGAGAATATATAGGTATAATCTTAGGCGCTATTTTGGCTGCTTCTAGTATAATGGCTCGCTTGCGAGATTGGTCTTCGGGCATCGGACCCCATTTTTGCGTATTCCAATAGCCCTCATTTGGAAAAATTTCATCAATAGGATCGTTTTTTAAATATTCAAAGACGTAGTTCATAGCCTGCTTTATCTCCTTTATATTTTCATCGCTAAAGTCTCTCCAATTATAAAATTCTACCGAAATAGGCAATGTATATGATAAGAAGCCTCTTAGACTTTTTGGAAATTTAAACTCATAAATTTGCTCTATTTTGTCTATTTCGCTCTCTTTCAAACCATCGCTCAATTCTATGCCGCTCTTTTCTAGCAGCTCTTTTATTTGCTTATACATATTCTATTTTATCCTTATAAGGCTTTTAGTCGTAGTTGAAGTCATCTAAATCATATCCGAAAATTTTGATTGTTTTTAAGGCCAACTCCCTGACCTCTATCCAGGACTTATTGTGATAGACCAAATATTCATAATCATCTACGTATAACGATCTATCGTCCTTAAAGTTTTTAAGAATAAGAGACTTAAGCTCTCTTAGTGCATCCCTTTCGTATGACAAGAAATAAAATTCAAATTCCTCCAATAGGGCATTAGCGCAGGAATCACATAAAAAATATACCATCTCCTTAGGATTTTCGCAATCTTCATCTGTAGTGTGCACAAGATATTTATCCTGATATTCCAAAGAAGCCATTCGCCACAGATAAAACATAAGCCCACCTTTATAGAATATCTCTTTTCCATTAATTTGCATTTGGGTTTCCTTTTATTGGGATATGGGTTTCGTCTAGCATTCTAAACTCACATATTTTAATAAAATTTTCGGTCTTATATACAGTTCTATCTGCACCATTATGTCTATAGCAAAATTTTGTCCTATTTCTATAAATTCGCCATCTTTATTTCTTCTGATGTTTAAGGACTCGATGCATTCGGCGGTAAATTCCACAGCTGTCTCCCTGCCTGCTTTTATAGTAATTTCCACCCATCCCTCGACTATACAATATGTAAATATTAGCCCGTCTATTTCGAACGTATATTTTCCAATATCGCTATCTATTTCATCCGGGTAAAAACCAAAAAAATCGCTCATCTCTACCGTATCGGGGTATGTTTTTATATATGTCATTTTATGCCCTTTCGTCTCTATCCACCGTAATTTTTGCTTTTGCTAAATTATACACCATATTTGCGAAGCAAAGATCATTTATATTAATTTTCATAGAAAAATTTGATTTTATAAAAATTCTCATCCCCCGATGCAACCGCCATCAATAGGCTTTTTATACGGCGAAATCTATCGAAAATATTCGGCTTTGTATCTTCTTGATATTTATACGTTTTAAAACATTCGCTTTTTGCGTCTATATCTACGTCGCGCCAACTTCCGTTTAGAAATATATCATTAGAGATAGAAATAATGCCTTGCATTATTTCTGGGTCCAACTCTTTGTTTTTATAATGCCGCAAAATCTTTTTTAAATCGGCTTCCAATTTCCAATATTCGTCATCGGACCATAGATTATTATCTAAAATCATACCTATGAACGAATTTGCATCATATCTATCATCAAATGCGGTATTTCGATAAAAATTTACAAGATTCATTGTATTAATCCTTTGGAACATACCAAAAACCGTTATTGTCAAGCTTTTCTTTGAATACGATGCTGTTGCATAGAACCTTTAATCTTTCAAATCTATCATATATGCTAGGCACTACGCCGTCGCTGTTTTTCGCACACAATATATTGCTTACATAAATTTCCGATTTGTCCTCCATGCCGATAACATCATTAAATATCGCTAGTATTGCGATGAAAATTTCTCTTGGAAGCGTTTTTTTATGATAAAAGCTCAAAATCTGCATTAAAGTTTTATCTAACTCCCAATAGTCGCAATCCGACCAAGATTTTTGATAGATAAACTTTCCGACAAACGAATTGATGCTAAATTTATCAGAATTCGTTGAATTTTGGTATAAAAACTCTAAGTCCATTAATCACCGTCCTTTTTCATTTATTCATTAAATTTAGCCATCTTTATGGCGAATTTGCGTTTATAAAAATCTATTATTTTCTATTTGATAGCTCTTTAGATAGAATTTCTGAATCAGGATACAATTTTTTCAAAAATTCTATCTCTTCTTGATCTAGCTCATCTAAAACCTCTTCTGTCGGTCTTTCGCTTAAAATTTTTCCATAAACCAAACTCAATCGCTTATATGCGCGCGGGTTACCATTCTTTTCAAATTGCCTTATTATAGCAATTCTGCACTCTTTTGTTATTTCGGTATCGCCCATAAAAAGATCTTTTATATCGCAAGAGGCGCTTTGCTCTTTATATAGATAAAATATCCACGCAAATAATATTATAACGGCGGCAATAAAGTAAATCTTATTTTTCATGAAAGCTCTTATTCTTTTGGTTTTTTATCCGCGTAATATAGATGCATGACTTCATCCATGTTAATCTCTTTTTCCTTTCCGATCCGCTCGGTACATAATGTGAAATTTCCCTCCCTCAAAACGCACTTTTTTAATAAACCAACTATAAAGTCGTTATTTGTGCATAGATCTAAATTCCCGGAATGAAATTTTTTAATAAAATTTAGTTCCTCTTTGTCTAATTCTTGCTGCGCCTTTTGATCTATACAATATCTATCTAAAAAATATCGCTCATAAAAATAGAAAAGTCGCCTATATGCCCCGCTGTTGCCATTATTAGCTCGTCGTATCAATTTTAATCTGCATTTTTGCTCCATACGATTGTAGTTTTGCCTCAACATATCGTTAATATCACAAGGTGAAAAACTTAGCACCGAAAGAACAATATAAATACAAAGAAATATACTAAGTATGATGAGAAAAAATTTCATTTTATATCCTTACTTATTTTTGGTTTTTTAGATATAACCGATCAATCATAGAATTTGCGATTTAATTAGTAATATAAAGTGGTGTCCTGCGTTGGATTCGAACCAACGACCCCCTCATTAAAAGTGAGATGCTCTACCTACTGAGCTAGCAAGACATCCTAAGAAGTGGCGCGACGAATGGGGCTCGAACCCACGACCTCCGCCGTGACAGGGCGGCATTCTAACCAGCTGAACTACCGTCGCACCAAAAATCACACTTGCGGTGCAAGTGCTAAAGAAGTATGAAATCCAAGGATTTCAAAATGGTGGTCGCTGTAGGGATCGAACCTGCGACATCCACCTTGTAAGGGTGGCGCTCTACCAGCTGAGCTAAGCGACCATTTGGGTTTAAAAAAGAAATGTAATTATATATCTAATACGATTAATTTTCACTTAAACAATGATGAAAAGACTGAAATTGTGCTATACTTGCGACATAAAATTTTATCAAAGGCTCGGTAAATTTAGATGAAAAAGTTGCTTTTCGCCCTGTTTTTAGCGCTTCAAGCCCCCGCTTACTCGCCGAACGAGATCGTAAACGCCATCGCCGCAGTAGCGCAAAACGAAGGGGTGAAGCCCGAGATCCTCTACACCATCGTCAAAATCGAAAGCGACTTCGAGCCCTACACGATCTCCTTTTTGACGAACAAAGCAAATGCCGATTATTTTGCGGGCCTGCGCAATCAAAATATCCGCATCAAGACGAGCAACTACAGCCTAAATTCCAGCAAATGGGTCGTTACGATCATACCGGCAAACGAAATTTACGCCGTGCAGATCGCCAAGTATCTGTACGAGGACGGCTTTAGCATCGACGTGGGGCTTGGACAGCTAAACGCCGTAAATTTTAGTCAAAATGAGATCGATTATATATTCAACCCGATGTACAACCTCACCAAATGCGCCAAAATCCTGCGCAAATGCTGGAACGCCAAAAATAAAAATATCAAAGACACGATCGAGTGCTACAACTACGGCATGCGTAAACGCTACTCAAACCCTTACTACAAGCGCTTTTACGAACATTATGAGAAATTTTTCGGTAAGCCCTATTAAGAGTTAGTAAAATTTCGCTAAAATCGCGCAAATTTTAAAAAAGGATATTTCATGATACTGATCGCAGGACCCTGCGTGATCGAAAGTCGCGAGCTGATAATGAAAGTCGCGGAAAGTTTACGCAAATTTAACGAAATGGACGGGGTGGAATTTTACTTTAAAAGCAGCTTCGATAAAGCCAACCGCACCAGCATCTCAAGCTTCCGCGGTCCGGGATTGCAGGGAGGCTGCGAAATTTTAGCCGAAGTAAAGGAAAAATTCGGCTATAAAATTTTAACCGACATCCACGAAAGCTACCAGGCAGAGCCCGTCGCGCGCGTCGCCGACGTGCTGCAAATACCCGCGTTTTTGTGCCGCCAAACCGATCTGCTCGTCGCCGCAGCTAATACACAGGCGGTAATAAATATCAAAAAAGGTCAGTTTTTATCGCCGCAGGCGATGAAACACAGCGTCGAAAAGGTGCTGCAAACCCGCAGCGCGCGGGCTTATACTCCGCAAAACGGCGCGGTATCCAACAATACAAACACCGCTCAAAACAGCGCCTGCTCCGATGATGCCGAAATTTGCGGCGCGCAAAACGGCGCTCAAAGTAATACAGATAGCGGATCTTCGGCGCTAGGCGCTCAAAATTCTTGCAGTACCGGTCAGGACGCACAAAATTTTATTCATACTTGCGGCGCTAAAAGCGGTGCCGAAAATGCCGCTAAAGGTACGGCGATGCCTTGTGCCGCACAAAGCGATAACGAAGCGCAAAGCGCCTCACAGCCAAACTTATCTCATACTTGCAACGCGCAAGACGGCTCGATAAGTGCCGCGCAAAGCGCCTCACAGCCGAGCGGCGAAGGGATGCACGATCTGGCGCGCCGTTACGGCGTCTGGCTCACCGAGCGCGGCAGCACTTTCGGCTACGGAAATTTGATCGTCGATATGCGCTCGCTGCCGATTATGCGCGAGTTTGCACCGGTCATTTTCGACGCGACGCACAGCGTGCAGATGCCTAGTATCGGCGCTAAGAGCGGCGGCGACTCGCGCTTCGTGCCGTATCTCGCGCGAGCGGCGGCGGCCGTGGGCGTGGACGGCTTTTTTTACGAAACGCACCCTGATCCCGCTAAAGCGCTTTCGGATGGGCCGAATATGCTAAATTTGCAGCAGCTAGAGCGCGTCGTAGCGCAGACGCTCGCGATTCAAAAAGCGCTCGGATTTTAGAGCGGGCGGCTATAAAAATTTCAAATTTAGGCTAGCAAGCTTAAATTTTAATTTCGCACCGTTGCGCACGCTAGCCGATTTTCGTACTTTGCGCTAATAAATTCTATATGCAAGGGCGTGCTTCAAGCGCAGCGAGTTTGTATATCGCCCGCTAAAAATTTCAAATGTATTGCGATAAAATTTAGCGTATTTATAAAATTTACCCCGCGAGCTTCACTAAGCCTCGGGGCTTCGATAAAATTTATGCAGCACAGGGCGATCGCCAGGCCGCGAGCGGGGCAGTTTCGCGCCGCTAAATTTACAATTTTAAAAGCCTTCTTTGCAGAATTTAGCTATAAATTTTGCACCGAATTTCGCAGCCGACAAAGTAAAATTTAATCTAAATTTACGCTCAAATTCCGATCGTCCAATCCGCGCCATTACACGACTCACTGTATGAAATTTAAGCCGAGATTAATGGGGGGGGGTATAATTCAAATCCTAATTTCTTTTAAAGGATATTTCATGGGTTACATAGGAGTCTAACCTTCTAAAAGGCGAAGAGATAGTTGCGAAAGCTAAAATTCACTGGGCAGTTTTCATTCCCGCTATCGTTTTTTTAATCATTGCGTTGCTTATATTTAGCAAAGGCGATCACGAAATTTTCGTCATATTATTTGGAGTTTTTATACTGGCGTTGCTTAAAGGATTGATTGTTTTTAAAACAAACGAGCTTGCCATTACAAATCAGCGTATAATCGGTAAAGCGGGCTTTGTCAGTCGCGACACCGTAGAGCTGAAATACGAGAAAATCGAGAGCCTATCTGTGGCGCAAGGCGTCCTTGGGCGAATTTTTGGCTGCGGTACCGTAGTGGTGCGAGGTACCGGCGGCACGGCGGTTAGCTTCCCGTATATCACCAATCCCGTAGCATTTAAAAACAAAGCGATGGAAAAGATAGGCTAGGCTTCACCTTGTATATAAATTCAGATAGATTATAAATCTTACATCCTAAATTTATCTCGAAAATAAGTGCGATTGACTAAAATTAAAATTACATCCATCGCACCTTTAAATTTTAATCTAAATAACGTAGTTCAATAAGCACTGTGTCGTTTTTTTAAAATTCCAAAAAATTTTACCGTCATATTAAGACACCACATTTAGTATTTTATCTAAAATTTTGTTTTTGTCGCTATAATGCGGTTCCTTGACCTTTTCGTCTAGTGGCTCAGGACGTTGCATTCTCAGTGCGAAAACGCGTGGTTCAAATCCCGCAAGGGTCGCCATTATGGACTTATACAAGCTCCCTGATTTTAAACGATAAATTTATCTATGATTTTATCATGGACTTTCATACAGCCCATCTGATTTCAAATAATAGATTTTATCCGCGATTTTATCGATGAAGTTTTTATCGTGCGAGACGATGATCTCGCTTACGTCAAGCTCCGCCAAAATCCCCGCCACACGCTCCTGCATCGCTTCATCAAGCGCCGTCGTAGGCTCGTCCAGTAGCAGTATCCTAGGCTCGCACACCAGCGCGCCCGCAAGCGCCACCAGCTTTTTCTCGCCGCCGCTTAGATGAAAGGGCACTCGCTCGCGCAGATGTTCGATTCCCAAGCGCCGTAGCGTCTCTAGCGCCTTGCGCTCGATCTGCTCTTCGCTTAAAATTTCAAGCTTTTTTAGATGGTCGTTTTTGCTGCCCTGCCTTAAAATTTCCGCCTTACGACCAAAAAATTTAGAAAAAATTCCACGCCTTTGCTCCACATTTCGTGCTCGTTTTAACCGCTCATTTTGCGCACGCAGGCTAAATGCGACGTCCTCAAACACGCTCGCGCATAAGAATTGATCGTCGCTGTTTTGAAATAAAAACCCGATCTCGTGGCGAAATTTTACAAAATCCTCCACACACTCGAGCTTCTCACCGAAAAGCTCGATTTCGCCCTCGTCCCATTGCCTTAGGCCGCCTAAAATTTGAAGCAGGCTCGTCTTGCCCTGCCCGTTCGCGCCCAAGATCGCCACTTTTTCCTTATGCCCTACGCTCAAATTTACGCCGCGAAAAATTTCTCGCTCGCCGTTTTTAGCACTTATTCCATACGCCTTAAGCGAACAGCTCATAAGATAGCTCCGATTTTAACAGATACGCACGCCAGTACGAACGCCAAAAATGAGGCCTCCGAGACGCCCAAACCATCGTGACGTTCGTAAAATAGCCTACCGCAAAAGCCTCGCGCGCTCATCACCAGGCTTAAATTTCTTGCTTGCTCAAGCGCCGAAATCGCTAAAATTCCCACTAAATTTGCATAAATTTTATAGGTGAAAATTCCGCTCGTCCCCACAAATCCGCGCATCCGCAAAAGAGCTTGCAGTCTCGCCAGATCCGAGCGTAAAAAATTTACGAATCGCCCGCAGCAATACACCAAAGAGCTTAGCTTTTCGCCGAGCCCAAGCCCGTAAAATCCGCGCGCGAAAAAATATTCATCCTTGCCGTAAAATAGCAAAATCGCAAACGCCATTATCAAATTCGCGCGCAAAAATATCACACCCGCAAGCTCGTAGTTGCCGACTATGGCGGGGCTTAACGCGCTTAAAATAGCAAAGATATTTAATACTGCAAGCCTTGTGCAGACCGCACGCGCAATCGAAATTTTAAGCGCAAAAAGAAGTAGCGGCGGGGCAAAAAACGCTGCGTAAAGCTGCCCGCTAAGTCCGACGCCGAAGCTGAATATAAAAAACGCGAGCAGTGATACGGCGGGGCTCATTTGCGCGCTCTTTTCGCTAGCCACATCAAAGCAAAAAAGCCGAAAATCAAGGCCAAACAAAGCGCGATTTTAGGCGCCTCAGCGGACTGGCTTTGAAACGCCATGCTCCTAATATCGCTCTTAGAGCTTTCTTTCGGCGAGATGCTTTGCGAGGCGGAATTTTCCAAAGGCTCGGAAGCGCTTGAAATTTTATTTTCAGGCGTACTAGCTTTCGGCGCGATATTTTCGGGCGCGCTGCCTTCGGACGCAGAATTTTTAGCGGCATTCAAATTTTGCGGCACAGGATTTTTAGAAACGTCAGAATTTTGTGGCGTGGAATTTTCAGGATCACCGGAATTCTGCGGCGTAAAGTCCTCGGCGCTAAATTCCATCTGCGCGCCGTGCCCTGCACCTCCGTAAATTTGAATAGTAAAATTTTTAGCGGGTATTCGTATACTCGCAAGTCCCTCTTTATCGGTCCTAGTGCGCAAAATTTCGCGCCCGTCCGCGCTAATTAAAACTTCGCAATCCATGCAGGGAGAATTTTTATAAAAATAGCTATAAATCTCCACCTTATCGCCCTCTTGAGTCGCAAAAAGATGAAGCGCATGCGAAAATGCGAAGGAGCTCAAAACCGCTAAGAAAAATAGCGTTCTCATCGTCTCTGTCCGCCGTAAAATTTCGCAATAAAGCTAAGCGCAAAAAGGGTGATGATTCCTTCCAAAACAGCTAGAATTGCGCCTTCGAGCGAGATGAGCGTCGCGATAGCAAAAAACTCCCGTCCGCTGATGAAAAGCACGAGATCAAGAAGCAGCATCGAGCAGACGATCGGCACGAAACCCGCCAAAAATAGATAAATTTTTTGCGTGCGCGCTTTTAGCTCTTGCGCTTTTGAGGCGGCGGCAAAGAGCCCGCCCAAAACCGCCGGAAAGCCGATGACTGCGGTATTTACGCCGAGCACGCTAAGCCCTCCGAAGCCGAAAAACACCCCTTGCAAAAACAGCGCGACGAAAATCGCCAAGATCGCGCGCGAGCCCAAAAATGCGCCCACGAGCCCGCTTAGCATCAGGTGCATGGAGCTGACGCCCACGGGCAGGTGCACGAAAGAGGCGACGAAAAACAGCGCGCTAAAACATGCGATCCTAGGGATCTCAGACTGCCTTACGCGCCATAAAATCGCCGCTACCGCAGGCGCCGTAACCGCCCAGCCTGCGAGTAGCACGGGCGCGCTCAAAACTCCTTCGCTAATGTGCACGGCTCGCCTCCTTTAAATCGCCCCTGTTTTTTAGACGCGCAAAAATGCAGGAGCTAGATAAATTTAAGGCATTTGCGACCTTTGCGATAATCGCTTTGATTGCTACAGATCTTGCTTTTACGGCTTTTGCCGCGGCAAAATTTGCGGCTGTAAAACTCACAGCTTGCGTCCTATCTGCGGCGGCTGTCAGCGCAAGACTCGGAGCGGTCTCAGAGCTGCTTGCGGAACCAGTAAATTTGATAAATTTTACAGCTCGCATGGCGCAAGAATTTTCGCTCGCTACTTTTGTAAGAGCGACAAGCGGATTTTGCGACGCAAAATTTAAAGCCCTGATCGATCTCGGCGCAGTGCTCGCGCGGCAAAACAGAGCTTGCGAAATTTTAAAAGGCAGGGCTTGCAAAATTTCAAAAAACGAAATTTTGCGCGCGGGTATTTTACGCTCGTAAATCCACGGATGTGAAATTTTACGACTCGAAGCTACTAAGAGCGGATTCCTACCGAGCAAAATTCCACGCAGCAGAGCTTCGTTACTTAAAATTTTACTCGGCGAAATTTTGTCATTTAAAATTTTATCCGCAAAATTCGCTGGAAATTCTACACCCAAAAGCAAAACGCGCGAAAATAAAATTTCAAAGCCCTGCTCAACCGTAAATTTAAATTTATCCGCAGCCGCGCAAATTTCGCCCGAAAAAAGAGATCTCACCGAGCCGCTCCCCTATTTTTTCAGCTCGTCTGCCTTGATCCAAAGCACGGCTCCCAGCTCATTTACGGGCTGCTCGCTTCCTTTGGCGGCTTCCTCCTCGCTAAGAGCCGCAAAGCCCCACCAGCCGGCAACCGGCATCACGAAGCTAAACTCGCCCGCGCCGTTGGTTTTAACGACCTGCGTGACATGCGCCTCGCTAGGGGCTTTGTAGCCTTTATCGTTATATAGCTCGATCTCCACGTCCGCGCCTGGGACGGGCCTTCCGTGCAATAAAAAAACTCCGCTAAATATCTCGCCCGCATACAGCGCATAAGGCCGCACTAGCGGTACGATCTCTGCCTCTAGCCCGAGCGGCTTATCCCAGCCTTCGCCCGCGCCGTAAGCATCGACGTAGGTTTTGGTGATATGGCGGATCATCTTGCGCTCAGCCGGCTCGGCATAGGGTTTCGGATCGAAATAAAACGCTAAAAGCGATGGCTTGTCAGCTTTAAATTCCGCCGTGAAATAGGAATTTTCACTCTTTTTCTGCTCTTTTAGGCTGCCTAGGAGCGATTTTTTCTCGCCGTCAATAAAAACGCCGAATTCTGCAGGCTTTTGTAGATTCATAGACTCCTGTAAAAACGGATGGGAGAATTCCAAATTTAGCTTTAAAGTAGCATCTTTTTGATCCTCTACGACATTTTTATCCGTTGTAAGAACGCCAAAATGCGCGAATGCAAGGCTCGCCGCAAAAATTCCCAAAAAAGCAAATTTTGCCTTCATGTAATACCTTTCATAATAAAATATTACGGAATTGTATCACTTTTTTTCATCCGTATTGCTTAAATGTGGGTTTATTTTGAGTATTTAAAGCAAACTTTAGTTAAAATGTCGCAATTTAAATTACCAAAAAGAGGCAGAAAATGATAAATTTAAAACTTATCGAGACGAATTTCGACGAATTTAATAAAAAACTCATCGCCAAAAAAGTCCCGCCGCAAACTCTGCAATCGCTACTGGATGCCTACAACGAGCTAAAATCCAAAAAGAGCGATCTTGAAAACCTCCAAGCCGTGCAAAATGCAAAGAGCAAGGAGCTCGGCCTCGCCGCGCGCGAGGGCAAAGACGTAGGCGCGCTAAAATCTCAGCTTGAGGAAAACAAGCAAAAGATCCAAAACCTAAGCGAGCTCGTAAATGAGCGCGAACAAAGCTTAGAAGCGATCGCCGCGTGCGTACCGAATATCATCGACGACGACGTACCGATCGGTGCGGACGAGAACGAAAACGTCTGTATCAAAAAGGTACTTGATCCGCGCACGTTCGACTTCGCGCCCAAGCAGCACTTCGAGCTCGGCGAGGGGCTGGGATGGCTTGATTTCGAGCGCGGCGTCAAACTCAGCGGTAGCCGCTTTACCGCGATCCGAGGTCTTGGCGCAAAACTGAATATGGCTCTCATCAATTACATGATTGAATTTAACAACTCGCGCGGTTTCGAGCTCGTAAATATGCCGTTTTTGGTGCGCGATCAGATCCTCTACGGCACGGGTCAGCTGCCTAAATTTAAAGACGACCTCTACCGCGTTGACGACGAGGAGCAAAACCTCTACCTCATCCCTACGAGCGAGGTTACGGCGACGAATCTCTTTAACGATGAAATTTTACGCAGCGAGGAGCTGCCGATCAAGCTCACCAGCTACAGCCACTGCTTTCGCAAGGAAGCGGGCTCGGCGGGGCGCGATACGCGCGGCATGATCCGCCAGCACCAGTTCGAAAAGGTCGAGCTCGTCGCCATCACGCGCCCCGAAGATAGCGCAAAGATGCTTGAGGAGATGATTTCATGCGCGAGCGATATGCTAAGCAGCCTTGGTCTTCCGCACAGACACATGCTGCTTTGCAGCGGCGATCTTGGCTTTAGCGCCGCAAAGACCGTGGATTTGGAGGTTTGGCTACCGGGGCAGAACCAATACCGAGAGATCAGCTCGATCAGCAACTGTCGCGATTTTCAGGCGCGCAGAGCCAAGATCCGCTTCAAAGACGGCAAGAAAAACAGCCTCGTTCACACGCTAAACGGCTCCTCGCTCGCGGTCGGTCGCACGCTGATCGCGGTGATGGAAAACTACCAGCGCAAGGACGGCAGCATCGAAATCCCGCGCGTTTTAGAAAAATATATGTAGGCGGCCCGTGCGAAAGCCCTACAAAAACTCAAATTTTAATGCCCGCTTCGCAGCTGCGGGATTTTGCGCTGCAAAATTTAAGAAACGCGGCGTTAAATTTTTCGCGCCGCAAAACGCAAGATTTTTTGCAACAAAATTTAGTAGCACGAAATTTTGCGGCGCAGAGCCCAGGGCTCACGATGCCGCGCTTCGCGGTTTTAAATTTTGCAATGAAACGCTTCTTCATACGCGACAAATTCGGCAATCACGGCACTCGCATTTTAAATTTCACGGCGCGAAATTTACGACCTACGGAACGGAATTTTTAGGGGCGAACTTTCGTGGCGCGGAATTCTGCAAATCAAAATTTATGGCACGCGGCGTCAAATTTTACAAAGCAGAATTGCGCGAGACGGATTTTTTAGCTCGCATTGCGAAATTTTATGCGGCTAAATTTCACGGCGCGAAATTTCACGAGATGAAGTTCCAGACGCCAAATTTAGAGCTTAAAATGAAATTTAACGCAGCGAAATTCGGCGAGGTAAAATTCCGCGATGGCGCGCTTTTTAAATTTATCGCCGCAAAAGGGCTGCGACGCAGTCCTAGCCTTTACGCCGCCACGCCCTTTAAATTTATCGCGCTGCAAAACGCGGGATTTTTTGCAACAAAATTCAGCGAAACGGAATTTTGCGGCGTAAAATTTCATAAAACAAGATTACGTCGCGCAAAATTTTATACCGCGGAATTTGTGGCGAAGTGCGAGAAATTTCGCGGCGCGGAGCGGCACGGAGCGGGTGCGTGAAAATCGCACTTTTCGGCGGCAGTTTCGATCCGCCGCACGCAGGACACGACGCCGCGGTGAAGGCGATCTTATCAAGTCTAAAGCCCGATTTGCTGATCATAATGCCGTCGTTTCTAAACCCGTTTAAAAAGAGCTTTTCGGCGCCGCCGCAGCTGCGGCTTAGATGGTGCCGCGCGCTGTGGAGCGATGCTCCGCACGTGGAAGTGAGCGATTATGAAATTTCGCAAAACCGCTCGGTATCCACGATACAAAGTGTGAAATTTCTGCTCGAAAAATACGACGCGAACGGCAAAATCTCGGCGGAGACGGCAAGCAGAGCGAGCGAGACCCCGGCAACCGTAACGAATAAGGCTCTACCTAACGGCGCAAATATTGCGAATAAAATTTCTGCCGGTGCTTATACTTCGGGTAGTACAGACGAAATTTTACCCGAGAAGACGGACGGGGCTTTGTCGTGCGATATATGTAAAATTCTAAGCGGCGACACCTGCTACGCCGATATTACGGGCGGGACGAGCATCCCCGCTAACGCAAAAAACGAAGCTCTGCAAGACGGAATGGCGAATCAAATTTCGGTTGGTAGCAAAAGCGAAATGGACGGAATTTCACAAAGTAACGCGGGCAGCGAGGACGGCGCGAGTAAAATCCAAAACGCAGATAAAATTTCAAATGCGAGCGAAATTTTAAACGCAAAAAACCGCGAAATTCCAAGTAGCATAGCGAGCGAGAGTTCGGATGCGGATGAAATTTCGGGCGCGAATAAAATTTCAAGTGGCGACGCAGACGACGTATGCAACGTAAGCGGTAGCGCAAATGAAACAAACGGCATGGGTAGAGCAAATAACGTAAGTAGCGCAAGTAAAGCAAATGATAACGCAAACGGCGCAAATGATACAAACGGCGCAGGCCAAGCAAACAACACAAGCGATGTGAGCGACATAAATGATACAAACGACGCGCATAGCGCAGGCGACGCAGTAAATTGCATAGGTAGCGCAAGCGGCACGGATACAACACCAAAGCTCTACATCGTCGTGGGTGCCGACAACCTATCGGAGCTTCATAAATGGCGCGATTTTAGCGAGCTGCAAAAATTAGCGGAGTTTGTCGTGCTTACGCGGCCCGGCTACGAGATCCCGCGGCAGTGGGCGAGCCTAAGGAGGATCGAGATTGCCGTAGATGCGAGCTCAAGCGGTTTTAGGCGAGATTTCAAAGACGAAATCCCGCCCAAGATCGCAGCAGAGGTCATAAAATTTTATAAAAGGAAAGATATGCAAGATCCAAAGCAAAGGGCGGAGCGGATCGCCGAAATTTTAAACGAAAAGAAAGCCGAAGACGTCCAGATCATCGATATGGAGGGGCGCGAATATATCGCGAAATTCGTAGTTATCGCCACTATGCTGACCGCCCGCCACGCAGCCTCGCTCATCGAGGAGCTAAAAAGCGTGCTTAAGCCGCTCGGCGAGGAGTTTTTGGCTATCGAAAGCGGCGATGAGTGGAGCGTCGTCGATCTCGGCGACATCATAGTCCATCTCATCAGCGAGGCTTACCGTGCCAAATACAATATCGAGGACTTCCTCGACAAGCTCAAAAAAGAGCAATTTTAAGGAGGGAGCGTGCCGAGACAGACCTGGAGCAGCAAGCTCACATATATCTTAACCGTCGCAGGCGCCACGATCGGCTTTGGTTGCACGTGGCGATTTCCGTATTTAGTCGGCGAAAATGGCGGCGGCGCCTACGTGCTCGTGTTTTGTATCGCGATGATCGTGCTTGGAATCCCGATGATCTTAGTAGAAAACGTCATCGGACGTCGCGCGCTAAGAAACTGCGTCGATGCCTTTGCAGCGCCTAAAAAGGACGGCTCACGCATAAAGCCCGCATGGAAGATCGTAGGCGTCATGGGCGTAATCGGCGCGTTTGGAATTTTAGCCTACTATATGGTTCTCGGAGGCTGGGTGCTAACCTATATCGTAAACATCGTAAGCGGCAACTTCGACCTCTCCGCGCGGATCACCGATCCCGCATTCACGCAAAAATTCTACGCAGATCACATCGAAAATAGCCCGCTCGGCGTCGGAGCTTACACGCTCGTTTTCATAGTGATCAACTGGTATATTTTGAAAAATGGCATCATCGAGGGGATCGAAAAATTCGTAAAATTTCTAATGCCCGCGCTATTTTTATGCTTCATCGCCGTAATTCTTACAAATTTAACGCTAGAAGGCGCAAAGGAGGGCGTGAAATTTTATCTCGGCGTCGATTTTGCAAAGATCACGCCCAAGCTTTTGATCGACGTTTTGGGTCAGGTCTTTTTCGCGCTCTCGCTCGGTTTCGGCGTGATGATCACGCTATCTAGCTTCCTCAATAAAGACGAGAAGCTGATGCAAACAGCCACCATCACCGCAGTCGTAAATACCCTCATCGCCGTGCTTGCGGGCTTTATGATCTTCCCGTCGCTCTTTAGCGCAGGGCTTGAGCCGAGCAGCGGCTCGTCGTTAGTTTTTAAGAGCCTGCCGATCGCGTTTTCGCACATGCCCTTCGGCAACGCCGTTGCGGTGGTCTTTCTCTCGATTTTGCTCATCGCCGCGCTTACGACGTCGATCACGATCTATCAGGTCATCATAAATTTCGTCGAGGAGCGCTTCGGCTTTTCAACGCTAAAGGCGGTAAATTTAACGCTCGGCGGCGTCTTCGTGCTCGGCAACCTGCCCTGCATACTCTCAAGCAGCGTACTTGCGGACGTTAAAATTCTAGGGCGCTCGGTTTTCGACGCTTTCGACTTCGTAAGCGCGAACGTATTTTTCGTGCTAACGGCGCTTCTGTGCTGCATCTACGTGGGCTGGGTGCTAAAAAAGGATGCGATCTACGAGCTCACCAACGAAGGCGATCTAAGCGCGCGGCTCGCAGGAGTTTGGTTTTTGTACGTCAAATTTATCCTGCCGCTCATCATCGCGGTGATCTTCGGGTACGGGATTTTCGGCTAAATTTAAAGCCGCGAGAGTTTTAAATTTTAAATTTGCCTGCGGCGGTGCGATAGAATTTTAAAATTCCATCTGCTCCGTTACATACGCTACGGCGTAAGTTTTTACTCGGTGCGACATATTGTATTGAAACTTGCGGCACGGCGGTCTTGCGACTAGGTGCGAGACACTGCACCGCAGTTATAATATAAATTCAGCGCAGGCGTAGCCTGCCCCTTGTAAAGCGTCGTCGGGAGTTAGGTGGGGTTTGGGGCGGGAAGGGGAGCGACCTCGCAATCCAAGCCCCCTTCCCGCCCCAAGAAAAGCTTGGGGGCGGCGCGGCGGAATTTTAAAATTTTATTCGCCTCAGCGCAGCGCGTTAAATTTTAGAATTTTAAAATCTATCGCAGCGGCGCCGTATCGCGAGAGATAAAATTTAAAATTTAGCTGCAATTTAGGGGTTTGCAATGCTTCTGTTTTTTCTTACGATATTCCCGATATCGCTGATGCCGGGCATCAACATGACCTACGCGCTAAATCTCGGCATCGCGCGCGGCTATCTTAAGGCGCTGCCCGCGCTGCTCGCGCAGGTGCTGGGCGTCACGCTCGTGGCGCTTGCGTGTATATTCGGCGTCGCGGGCATTCTGCTTGCGCACCCTGCGGCGCTTAGCGCGATTAAAATTTTAGGCGGCGCGTACATTTTCTATCTGGGCATCGCGACTTTTTTAGCGCGCGGAAATTTTAAGCTGCAAAAACAAAAGCGCAGCGAAAATATCTTCCTACAAGGCTTCGTAGTCGCGGTCTCAAACCCCAAGGCGTGGATATTTTTCACCGCGCTCTTTCCGCCCTTTTTAGATGCGGACAATCTTTTCGGCGCGCGTACCTTCGCTCTCGTGGCGATCTTGTGCGCCAGCGAAAGCATCTGCCTTAGCATCTACGCGCTGGGCGGAGCGGTGCTAAAAAATCTGCTAAAAACCCATCTGAAATATCTCGAAATTTTCTGCTCGGTGCTGATGTGCGCGATCGGGCTGTGGATGATTTTGGGCTAAATTTTGATTGGACTTGGCGCCCTGGTTTTAATGAAATTTTAAATTTAAAAGATAGATTGAAAAGCGGTATTGCTGCGGCTAAATCTCAAGAAAAGCCCTTAAAAATTTAGCCGCTAGCTTTGAATTAAAATTTTAAGCGATCAATCGCGTGCGCTAAACGCCGCGGCGATTATCGTCCAGGGTTAGCTTGCGGTGCGTCTAAGCGATTTGCGGGCGGCGTTCACGTCCATTGCAGCAAATCTGCGTCCATGGCGAACATGCGGCACGTTTAAGCGATTTCGGTGCTACAAATAGTGAGTGCTGTCCTATTCGCGCCGTGTATGCAGCCAATCCACAGCGAACCTACGGGCGCTTAAGAGATTTCAGCTTTGTGTACTGCGCGAGCCGTATCCGCTCTACTCGGATTATACGTTTAAACGGATTTTAGCTCTGCGGGTAGCACCGCTTCCGTTTGTGACGTGCCCGCGTAAATTTAAAATTTACGCAAGCAAAGCGCGACGGACCCAGATTTTTGTATCGGCGCGTCCGCTTAAATTTTAAAATTTAATCTCTGCCGTGAAGCTCGTCGATGTAAAATTTCACCGAGCCGAGACCCTCTTTTTTAGCCCATTCGTAGGCGCTTGAGACGAACTCCCAGTTGATGCCTGCGTAGAATTTCTCCAGATATTTTGGGCGCGCATTGTGCTCATCGATGTAATACGCGTGCTCCCAAACGTCCACGACTAGAAGCGGCACGAGCCCTTCGCTCACCGGTGTGGCGGCATTTTGGGTCGCTTTGATGCAAAGCTTGCCTGATTTCGGATTGTAAGCGAGCCACACCCAGCCAGAGCCGAAATGCGCCATAGCAGCAGCCAAAAACTCGCTTTTAAAATCCGCAAAATTTTCCGCTAGCGCCGATTTCAGCTCCGCAGACGACTCGCTAGGTTTTGCGATGCAATCCCAGTAAAAATCGTGGTTGTAAACCTGCGCTGCGTTGTTAAAAAGCCCGCCGCTAGCAGCCGTTACGATCTCGTAAAGCCCCTTGCCCGCAAACTCACCCGATTCGGTAAGTTTATTTAAATTCGCCACATAGGTCGCGTGGTGCTTGCCGTGGTGATAATCACAGGTTTGCTTGCTTACGACCGCGTTGTACGCCGCATCGAACGGCAACTCTCTAAGTTTAAACATCTTTCTCTCCTTGAAATGATTTGAAATGATTATATCCTAAAATTTCTAAATGATTAATAAAATTTATTATTTAGGATTAATTTTAAGACGAATTTCAATCTAAGCTCGCTCCTGTTATAATCGCGCTTCAAATTTAAAATTTAGGCGGTTTATGAACACCAAAGGCTTTGCTTCTGTCCTCATCTGAGCGTTTTTGAGTGCGACCGGGCGCACGGGTTTAAGCACGCTGCTAGTACGCACGAATCGCTGCTCACCGTCATCTGTGTAATTGCGAGCTTTTTATATTTATGCCTGCTTTTAAATACATAGTGCGACACCCACATACGTCCTATACACGGGCCTCGGCACGCTTTTATCGCTTCACTCTAAACGATAGTCGCACTAAAAGAGGGCTCGGAGATTAGCCTACTTCGCATATTTTTTATATTCACGCTAAGCTTATGACAGGGATCGGCACGATCGGTGCCGTGATCTTAAGCATATTCGTTCGCTGCGAGAAAATTTCGGCGCGCAAAGCGCCTACTATTTCTCATAATTTCAAGCGCCGCGATGCTGAAATTAATTTAGAATTTTGGCGAATTTAGCTAAGCTTAGCGCTAAATTTAACGCAAAGGAAAACTATGAAAATCATCGAAGGCTTGCTTGCTCTTAAGGGCAGCGAAAAGATCCTAATCATCAACGCCCGCTTCAACCACATCATCACCGATCGCCTAGTCGAGGGGGCACACGATGCGTTTTTGCGCCACGGCGGCAAGGAGGAAAATTTAAGCCTGATGCTGGTGCCGGGCGCTTTTGAGATCCCGCTCGCGCTTGAAAAGGCGTTAAGCTCCAAGCTCTACGACGCCGTCGTCTGCCTAGGTGCGGTGATCCGCGGCTCTACTCCGCATTTTGACTACGTAAGCGCCGAGGTAAGCAAAGGTATTGCAAACACCATGCTAAAATACGGCGCGCCCGTGACTTTCGGCGTACTGACTACCGATAATATTGAGCAAGCGATCGAGCGTGCAGGCTCAAAGGCCGGCAACAAGGGCTTTGAGGCGATGAGCGGCGCGATCGAGCTTCTAAGTCTATTTCGCAATATAAAGGCGTAAAATGGCCACCAGACACCAAGCCAGGCTCGCTGCGATCGCGCTGCTTTACTCCCGGGATATGAACGGCGGCGGCGAGGACTTTGCGGACGAATATCTGGAAGAAAAGCGCATTCGCAACGAGCAGCGCAACTGGACGCTGGCGCTTCTGCGCGGCGCTAGCGAAAATCTCGCCGCGGTCGATGCGCTGATAGATGAAAATTTAAAGGAATTCAAGCTCGCCGAAATTTCTGCTCTGGAGCGCGCGATACTGCGGCTCGGAGCGTATGAGCTGCGCTTTACGGACACCGACGCGGGCATCGTCATCAACGAAGCGATCAACTCCGCCAAGGAGCTTGGCATCTCGTCTAAATTTATTAACGGCGTGCTGGATGCGCTAAAAGATGGCCCCGTAAACATCGCGACAAATAAAATTTCCGAGCCGACTGCGACGGCAAGCGTAAATTCCGAGCTGTCCACAGCGACAAGCGAAAATTCCGAGCCCGCTGTGGCGAAAAACTCCGCTGTTTCGCACAGCGACGATACGGCAAAAAATTTCATCCCCGCAGGCGCGGACGGCGATACGAAAAATTTTACGAGAGCAAAGAGGAGCGGCGCGCCGAAAAATTCTACGGCGAGCAGAAGCAGGCCGTCTAAAAAGCCCGCTAATTTGAAAACTCGCAGCGCGTCTGCAAAAAAATCCACCGCGAGCAAAAAATTTAAAACGGAGAGAAATTTCAAGACCGGGGATAAATTTAAGACGGAGAAAACGGGCAAAAATTTCAAAACGGGCGAGCGAGGTAAAAATTTTAAGGCAGGCGAACGAGGCAAAGACGCCGCGCCGAAAAAAGAGGGCGCGGATAGAAATTTCAGAGTCGGCAAAAGCACAGCACCGAAAAAGGGCGCTGCGGGTAAAAATACTGCGCCGAAAAGTAGGGCTGGGCGCAAAAGCTCTATCGCGCCGAAAAAATCTGCGGACGGCAGAGGCGCTCTCTCGAAAAGACCCGCAGGCAGCAAAGGCGCAGTGCGCGGCAAGGATAAGCGGTGAAGCTCTGCGTTGCGCTTGATCTGGGCTCGAAGCAGCAGTGCTTACAGCTGGCGAGCGAGCTTGCGGGTTTAGCCGATAAAATTTGGCTAAAAGTGGGCTTGCGAGCCTATTTGCGCGACGGAGCGGGCTTTGTGGAGGAGCTAAAAAAGCTTGGAAATTTTAAAATTTTCCTCGATTTAAAGCTTTATGATATCCCAAACACGATGGCTGACGCCGCCGAGGAGATCGCTAAAATCGGCGTAGATATGATAAACGTGCACGCAAGCAGCGGCAAGCGCGCGATGGCTACCGTAATGGAGCGGCTGGACAAACTCGGTTCGCGTCCGCTAGTGCTTGCAGTTTCGGCGCTAACGAGCTTCGATCAGGCGGAATTTAACGCGGTTTACGAGCAAAATTTGGATGACGCCGTGCGAAAATTTAGCGTGATGAGCTATGAAGCAGGGCTTGACGGCATGGTCTGCTCGGCGTTCGAGAGCCGCCTGATAAAGGACGCTACGAGCGCAAATTTTATCACGCTCTGCCCTGGCGTGCGGCCGTTTGGAGAGAGTGCAGAGGATCAAAAGCGAGTGGCGGATCTGGGCGTTGCGCGCGAGGCGGGGGTGGATTTTATCGTGGTCGGTCGCCCGATCTATCAAAGTGCCGATCCGCGCGAAATTTGCGAACGAATTTTAAGGCAAATTTATGAGTTATAAAAGCAGTGCTTTAATAAAGAAAAATAAGCGCGAAAAACTTTCCGACATATTTTTAATAATATTTCTAAGTTATAAGGAGGAATTATGAAAATTTTAGATCAAATAAAATCTATTGACGAAAATATTTGTGAAAATATAGATAAAAATTCGATATTAAACGATCGTGGTTTTCTGTCGCAAAATATTCTTTCTCAACTTAGAAATTTAGTAGAGCATTGTTCAATGTATATAAATCTATGTCTTAACGGATTAGATGACAACATAATCCTAGAAGAAGCAAAGAAAAAAATACCGTCAATACCAAACAGGGTAGGAGGTATAAATAACGATTTTAGATTTATAATAAAATTTCATAATTTACTTCAGATATCAGAATCTCACTATACACATGATAAAAATAATTCAGAACGATTGATGTTAAAATATTATGAATACATGTTACGTTTAAAAAAACTTTGTATAAAAAAATTTAATTTGAAAATTCTTAGTAATTTACATAAAATTCCTTTGGAGTTGGATAAAAACTTAGATGAATATTATGAAAAAATATTATCAAAGTTAAATCAAATAGGAGATTTTAGATTAAAAAATCAAGAAGTTATAAAAAATAGATATTATGTATGGAAGGTTAAACCGATTTTTATAAAAGAAGAGATGTTTTACGAGATCACTTTGACCAACGCTACGGATAATGTTAGTAAATTTAGTCGCATAGTGGCTTTTAGTAAAACAAGCATAAATAGCAATTATGCAATAAAAGCAGTACTTGATAAAACCAATATATTTATTCAAAATAAGAGTATGCCTATTCTACTTATATCGGATATTATAGTATCGATAAGACCATGCGAATTTGAAAATTTTGCTAAGATTTTTACAAAAACGGTTAGCAATTTTGGTTCAAGCACTGAAATACAGAGGATTAATGACTATATTACAAGAAATGGCTGCAATTTACTTGATATCATTTATTTTGAAGACAGCGAATATGATAAATTTGAACAAGAAATTATTAGTGGACGTATACAGACATTTTTTCTAAATATCTTAAATAAATGTAGAGAGACTTGTTTAAACAATTTCAGAGGTTCCAATGTTTTAAGATATTTGCTCTATAAAATGAATAACAAAATTATAAAAGAACAAATTTTAAAACCAAAATATAATTACTCGACAGGCTTAATAAATGATAAGCCAAATTATATATTATCTAATTTATATTTAAAGTATGAAAGCATTCCTTTTGACGATATGCCGTTTGTTTCAAGTCTGTGCGGACACAATCTAAAAATATCGGACTTGCTTGAATGCATTGAGTATAAAAATAGAGAGCACGAGTTTCTGGCTAGGTTTATAATTCAAAATACCCAAGACAATGGAGTTTTATATACAAAAAAAGAGGAGTTAGCTCATTTTAATGATTTGGATGATTTGATTCAGAATTTTAACAACTTACTTTATGAAAAACATAAAGATCGGGAGATTTGTAGTTGGAATGGAAATTATTACATTAAAGAATACGAAGAAAATGTAATAAAAATTCTTACACAATTAAAACAGTTGACTCAAAATGGCATAATTGGCTACGATAAATTTATTGCGTCCAAGATAGAGGACTGCAAAAAATTTATAGATGACGAAGTAAAAATAGATGTCATGAATAAGATTTTTTTAAAATCAAAAGTTGCTTTTATCTATGGAGCCGCTGGAACTGGAAAATCGACTTTAATAAACTATATTTCAAATTTATATAAGTCTCAAAAGCAAATTTTTCTAGCTCAAACAAATCCAGCTATAGAAAATCTAAAAACGAAAGTCGATAATGCCGATAATGCTAATACGAGGACGATTACAAAATTTTTAGGCGATAAAAGTCAAGATATTGAATGCGAGTTACTTTTTATTGATGAGTGCAGCACCGTTAGTAATGCTGATATGGTAAAGATATTAGAAAAAGCCAAATTTAAACAACTAATTTTAGTCGGAGATACGTATCAAATAGAGGCTATACAGTATGGTACCTGGTTTAATATAGCAAGAGATTTTTTACCAAAATATTGTCTGTTTGAGCTTAAAAAGCCGTACAGAACCAATGTTGATGAGTTGTTAAAATTTTGGGAGAGTGTTAGAAATTTTAAAGATGACTACAATGAAATAACAGAATTTTGCACATGGGGAGAATATTCTTTAAACCTAGATGAAAAGAATGATGAAATTTTTAAGAAAGAACATGATGATGAAATTGTGCTTTGTTTGAATTACGATGGTCTTTATGGGGTAAATAATATTAATAAATTTTTGCAAATAGTAAATAAAAATCAATCTTTTGAAATTAGAAATTTTGAATTTAAAGTAGAAGATCCTATTTTATTTGTGGATAATAATTTTTTTATAAGCGATTTACACAATAATTTAAAGGGAAAAATAACAAAAATTATAGACAAAACAGAAGAAAATGAACTCTACTTTGAGGTAGAGGTCGATAAGATTTTTGAAGACGGTCATGTTTTTACTGCCGGCTTAGAACTTATTTCTAAAAATGATAATAAATCTATTGTTGGTTTTGGTATAGATAAAAATATAAATACAGACAATGATGGTGATATTGAAAAAATTCCATTTGTATTGGCCTATGTTATTTCTATTCATAAATCACAAGGCTTGGAGTATGATAGCGTAAAAATAGTGATTACAAGAGAGATTGAAGAAAATATCTCGCACAATATTTTTTATACAGCGATCACTAGGGCAAAAAAATATCTTAAAATTTATTGGTCACCAGAGACACAACAATACATAATAAAAAATTTTAATATAAAAAATAACAAAAATGATATTAGGATTTTAAAAACAAAGAATAACATTTAATAAATTTTAAGAATAATCATAAAAATAATCAAAAGGAAATTAATATGAAACAATATATGTTATTGGATCAATAGATCTCGTCGTTGGACTATGCTAGCTCAGAAGACTAGCAATTTTGGAACAGAGAATGGCATTCTAAAAAATATTTTGGGTAAAGCCTTATAATTTGACAAACTGTTAAAAGTCCAGGCATGAATCGAATAATAACATCAAGTTTAGAGAGGGGTTGGCGGCATTGTCTGCTGGCGCTCGGACGCGGCAGCGACAGGTGCATCCTCTACGTTTACCGAGGCCAGCTACTACGCCAGCACGTCCCGTCTTGACAAAGCCAAGCTGAAATGGTGGCTTTGGAAGGATTAAATTTACGAATTTGACCCGCACGAGCCGTTTAAATTTGAGCGGATTTGCTAGCGACCGGCGCGGCTGTATCTGCAGCACGAAACGGTGCCTCACGGAAGTGCAAGCTAGCAAACGCAACGAATGGCGCAAATTTTATGCGCGAGCTTTGCGAACACAATGCGATAAAGCGACGCGAAGAGCGTAAATTTTATAGGCGCGGCGTAGCGGATGGCGCAAAGTACAAACATAGCCGCAATATGAAATTTTGATTTTATTCACAGGCGCGCTTTACGATGAAGCAGCCTGCACGAAATATAAAATCGCTCCGATTTCTGGCAAGCACGCGCCGAGCCGTATATGCGTCGTAAATATAAAAGCGGCGACAGTCGGCGTCTTTAGGCGCACACGGCGCGGCCTTTCACGACGGCAAGGAGCGGCGGCTGATATTTAATAATCACGCTATGGAGAAAATGAAATAGGCGGCGCGAGTTTTACGAGCACAATGCGATAAAGCGACGCAAAGAGCATAAATTTAACGGGCGCCGTATAATGGGGTGCTGTGAAGCGGAAGGACGGTAGGGATGAAATTTTTTGCTACTTTGATTTTGTGCGCGAGCACGCTTTTGGGCGAGACGATCAGCGCGAAATATGAGATTTCGTTCGGCGTTTTCGGCGCGGTCGGCAGCGCAAATACGCGGCTCGTGCGGCAGGGCGATCGCTACGAGATCGTCATGGATGCCGTCGCGCAGGGCGTCGCGGGCAGCCTAAGCGGGCAAAGGCGCGAGAGCTTCCGCTCAAAGGGGCGCGTCGTGGCGGGGCTTTTGATGCCCGATCTCTACGTCCACGAGGTCTCGCGCAAAAAGGGCAAAACGACGAAAAATGAGCGCAAAACCTACGCTTTCGACTACGCGCGCAAAACGATAAAATTTCAAAAGTTCAAGGGCACGGGCGGCGAGCTACAGCTCGTAAGCGACGAAATTTTGCCCTACTTCGCGACGAACGACCTGCTGAGTTTGTTTTTCAATTTCTCTAAAATCCCGCACTCGGGCGATAAATTTTTCGTCCGAGCCGCGGGCGCAAAAGGCGCCGACGGAAGGATCGACATCGAAAGGCCGCGCGGAAGCGCCGCCGCAGATATCGCGAGCGAGCTTGGCGTCGCGCCACCTAGCGATGCGGATACCGACTCCAGCGCAACGGCAAGCGCAAGCTCTAGCGGAGCAGATACGAAAACCGGCGCAACGGACGCAAATTTTAAAGGGCGCGGCGCGGGCGCGGATAAGCAGGCTGCGGCGATCTACGTAGTTTTCATCAACCAGCCGATATTTTCGAGCAGCCGAGGCGAGCTGCACCTAAGCCTAAACGAGCGCGGTTACGCCGATCGCGCCATTTTGAAGGACGTGCTGCTCTTCGGCGACATCCGCGCGCGGCTTGTGGAATGAGACTTCGTAAATTCGAAAAATGCCTGAGTTAAAAATTTTTAACTCTTAAAAGATAATTTGGCGCGTCTAGGTCTTTATTAAATTTTAATTTCATATATTTTTTAAGCTCGTTATATTCTTTATTAGTGGGTATAAATATAAAAAATTTATTGTAAAGCGCGTCTATAATTAAAGCATCGACAAACCTACATGAAAATAATCCGCCCTTAAACAGATGAAAAATCATTTGCGGTATAAAAAGAAAGATAATCGCTCCCATGCAGCAAAATAACATTATAAAGACTATCATAGAGTCATCAAATATCGCACCATAAATATAAGCGATTACGTATATGGCGAGGCAGGTTTTTCCTATAATTCTTTCCGTTTCCGTGTATTTTCGTGTTTCGCTTTCATAAACAAGCGCGAAAGTCTTTTTAAAATATAAAATATCATCAAATTTCATTACGAGCTGCTCGCCCAATTTTATACATTTTATGCTTGAGTTTAAAAATATAAATTTTCTTCCGTAATGCTGCGAAAAGCCCTTAAGAGCCCTAGCAACTAAAGGTACAGTGAGCAGAATATTCGCAACTTTTCTATCATAGGGGATGTTGGATACTAAATTTATAAACATAGCAAAACAAAGCAACGCTATTATAGCTATAATATTTACGATCGGCATATAGTCTTTGATGACTAGCGGCTCTTTGTCGTAATCACGAGTTTTAACACCTCGCGATGAAACACCGCCTGAGTTTAAATTTTGAAATTTTACCTCGTCTTTTGAGTTTAAATTCGCGCCGTTTAAATTTCTATCTCGGAAATTTGCGCCGCAAAGATGATCGGGTTGCGATTCGGGGTCTGTTTGATTAAAATTCGCATTTTTAAAGCTTTTGCTAATCAAATTTGTATCGTTTAAATTTAATGAGCTGAGATCCGTTGCATCGCTTAAATCCGCATCGTCAAAAATTTCGGCGCTAGCGCCTTTTCGCAGCTTTTGCTTTAAGTTCCGGCGCCCTTCGTTTAGAGGCTTTTTAGGTTCCTCAAACCGCACTTTATTCAAAAAATATCCTTAAGCTTAAATCGCTCGTATTTTATAACTTCAGGCTTAAATCGCAATAAATCGCGCCCATTTCGCGCGTTTTTGATTTTATTTAAAATGTGTTTTGCATCGCGCCGCATGCAGCGCAATTACGACAGCAAGGCGCGCGACAAAAGAAACGGACCGCATTTTCGGATCGATTCATTTCTTAAATTTTCTTATGAAATCGCTCGCGTCCCGCGCCGTCATCGCCGAGCTCATAACGGCGATCCTGTCGGCTCCCGCGCGTAGGACGGAGGCGAAATTGCGCGGCGTTATGCCGCCCAGCGCATAGATTTCGCCCGCGAAAAACTCCCGCACGGCGCGGATCAAATTTAGCCCCCTCGGCGCGAGCCCTGCCTTGCAATCGGTCGTGAAGATGTGGCTTAGGCAGATCGCGCCGGCGCCCAGCTCCAGCGCCTCGCGCGCTTCCGCCTCGCTGTGGCAGGAAGCGACCAGTTTTTTGAAATTTGCACGCAAGAACTCTGCGCCGTGCGCCGCGCTAAAGTTCCGCAAAACCCCGAGCGGCAGCCATAAATTTCTCTCGCCTGCCCGCAGCGCAAAATCTGCAAAATTATGCACAAAGATCGCGGGCGGGCGCCTTGCCCTCTCTGCGCTCTGCGCGCCCTTCGCATTCTCCGAGTTTTCCGCCCCTTTCACGCTCTGTGAATTTTCTACGCCCTCTATACTTTCCGAGCTTTCCGTGTACTGCGCGCTCTGCGAGTTCCACGCATTTTTTGCACTATGCACATCATTCGCATTTTCTGTACTTTGCGCACCCTGCATACTTTCCACATTTTCTGCGCCCCGTACGCCTTCTGTCGCGAGTTTTGTTTCGCTTGCAGCGCCGCGAAGCGAAATCTCGCCCGGCGCGCTATCATTCGCGCAATTTGCAGTGCCTGTAAAATTTTCAGACAAAATTTCATCTAAAACACGAGTGGAATTTTTAGACCGTATCTCATCTGTAGCGACACCGTGCTTGCGGGCCGCATCCGCGCAAAGCTCGCTCCTACCGCCGCCTGAATGGAGCTTTTTTCGAGAAACTTCATCTGCGTTGCGCTCGCAGAGCAAAATTTTATCCGCGTAGGCCGCGCTCGCGTCTAATCCGCCCGCGAAAGCCTGGGTTTCGCTAAATTTAGCGGCACAGGCTGTATCCGCACAGAGCCCGCTCTTGCAGGCGCGTAAAATTTTACCAAACAGCGCCGCATATGCCGCTTCGTCTAAGTCCTTCTCGCGCACGATGATCTCGCCTACGCCCGCCGCGGCAAAATCCGCTATACGCGCGAGCAGCGCCGCCTCACCGCCGCAGAGCGAGCGATTTGTGATGATCGTAATGCGCGAAGCAAGCCCTAAATCCCGCATCTGCCCGCTCCTTTAAGCCCAAAATCCGCGCCCGTGGACGGCACAGCACTGAGGCTTAAAATTTTACCCGCAGCATTTGGTTTTGAAATTTCACCTGCAGCGCTAGGGTTTAAAATTTTATTCGCCAGGCTTGAAGCCAAAATTCCCGCCTCCGCGCTAGAGCTTAAAATTCTCGCAGCGCTGCTAGAGATAAAATTCTTCGCCACCGCATCGAAAACTAAATCCATAGCAGAGATGCCAGAGCTTAAAATTCTGCCCGCCCAGATGGAGGCTAAAATTTTGTTCGCGCCGCTAGAGTTCAAAGCATTCGCCAAGGTCCTCGATTTCAGCGACTTTGCGTTACCGCCGCATAAGAACCCGAAGCTCGCGCCGTTTTTAAATTTAAAATTTATGCCGCCTGCGGGCTTGGAATTTGCGCCACCTTTAAATTTTAAATCCACATATGTATTCAGAGGTTTTAAATTTGGGCACTCATTTTGTAGCTCAAAATTTCCTGCGCCCGCTGATGACACGATGTCGAAAATTTTATCATCCGCCATAGCACCATAAATTTTATCGCCGTGTGCGGCGCCGCAAAATTCGGCGCCGTATTTTACGCTACAAATTTTACGTTGCCGAGTAGCGCGAAATCCGCCCTCGAGCCCGACGCTATAAATCTCGCGTCCGGCACAGCAAATTTCATCTACGCACGCGGTAAAATTTCGCGCCTCACACATAGATATACTCGCTCATCAGCGGCTGCAGCCCGACTGCGCGGATCGCCTCGCAGACCTCGCTTACGCTGCGCGCGTCGCTGATCTCAAACTGCTCGTCGCCCCTCTGCTCGCTGTGCCCGCCGATACCCACACTTACGCCAGCCGAAATTTTGCTCGCTGCGATCCTGATCGCGTTATCGCGGAAGCCCGCCCTCTCGCGTGTGGATATCGTGATCTGCGCACTTGGTAGCAGCAGTCGATATGCGCACATGACCTGCAGCAGCTCGCGCTCGCCGACGTCCTTCGGATTTATTTTGTCGTTGTTGATGATCGGGCGCAGGCGCGGCACCGAGAAAGAGATCTCGGCGCGCGGGTACTTGCGCTGAAGCAGCCACGCGTGCACGCCCGTGGCAAAGGCATCGCGGCGGAAGTCTCCGAGGCCCAAAAGCGCCGCAAAGCCCACGCCGCGCATACCGCCTCTGATCGCGCGCTCTTGAGCTGCGAAGCGATACGCAAAAACGCGCTTGTTGCCCGCAAGATGCAGCTGCGCGTAGCGCGCGGGATCGTAGGTCTCTTGAAAAACGGTGACGAAATCGACGCCGCAAGCGTGCAGATAGGCGTAATCGGCGGAGTTTAGCGGATAAATTTCAACGCCGATTACCTTAAAATACTGCCGCGCGAGCTCGCAGGCGCGCCCGATGTAGCGCACGGGGCTATTTTTCTCGCTCTCGCCCGTGAGGATCAAAATTTCCTCCAGCCCGCTCGCCGCTATCGCCTCAAACTCCGCCTTTAGCTGCGCCTCATCAAGCCTTGCGCGCGCGATTTTGTTTTTGCAGTTAAAGCCGCAGTAAACGCACAGATTGTCGCAGTAGTTGGAGATGTAAATCGGTGTAAAAACGGCGATGTTGCTGCCGAAATGCGCGGCCTTCTCGCGCGCTGCGGCTTGCGCGATCTGCTCCAGATACTCGCCCGCGCGCACGCTTAGTAACGCTGCAAAATCGCGTAGAGTTCTATTTTTCGCGCCGATCGCCCTTTGCACGTCCGCCTCGCTCGCCTCCTCGCAAAAGCCCTCGCGCAGAGCAAGCGTACGCTCCATCATCTCGCTTCCGATATCCTCCATGCCCGCTAGATAGCCGGTTCCCATCATCTTTAAAATTTTCCTTTTAAATTTTCATTTAAATTCCACGCGGCACGCTTTTGCGTGTAAATTCTTGCCGCGCAAATTTCTCATCATTTGGTCTAAAGGTGCATTTTAGCAGGATTTCGGTAAAAAATTTTAAAACGGAGCGCCCCGTTCGCATTTTAAATTTTAGTGATTATTAAAAGACGAAAGAATATACTTTTGCAAAATTTTAAGGAGAAGTAATGAAAAAAATCATCTTGGGTTTAGCTCTGTTGGGATCTTTGGCTTTTGGCATAACTTTTAGCAAAGAGCAAGTTAAACAATTTGAGCAAAATTGCGAAGCGGGTGATTTTGAGGCTTGCAGTTACGCCGGTGCTCTTTATAAAGATCCGACTGAATTTGGCAGAAACGCATCCGATAGGGACTATAAAAAAGTGCTTTATTATTACAAAAAAGCTTGCGACGGAAACGATTATGCTGCTTGCTCGGATTTGGGAGCAATGTATTTTAGCGGCAAAGGAGTAAAAAAAGATTATAAAAAGGCTGTCGAGCTATTCGATAAAGCTTGCAATGGCGGACTTGCGAACGGCTGCAACAATTTAGGTCATATGTATGCGCATGGCAAAGGGGTAAAAAGAGATATGACACGGGCTATGGAATATACCGGAAGAGCTTGCGATGCGGGGAGCTGGGTAGCGTGCGGGAATTTTGCTTCAGGTCTTCAAGCCAATGGCGACAAAGCAAGAGCGGTGCAATACTATCAAAAAGCCTGCGAAATGGGCAAAAAGGACCCGGTGCTATTAGACTATGAAAAAGACTATTTACGAAAATACTGCGACAAATACAACATACTAAAATAGCCCGCCGATCGATCCAGCTTCTCTTAATCGAGCTGCTTTCAGCCCGATTAAATTTTAAAATTTGATCGCCGAGCTTGTCGTGCGTTGCACTGCTGTCAAACTACTTTTTGCCTCAGCACTTTAAGACGCCTAGCGAAGTGTGGATTTACGTCGTTCGGCATAGGGCTTGACAATACGCGCCGTTTAACTCACATGGCGCAAAAACCTTGCGAGATTGTATCTATACAAACCCGAGAAAGGCAAATTCGGCGCAAAAAAAACACGGCTCGCGCAACCAAGCGCATTTAAAATTTTAACCGCTAGCGCAAAAATCCCGTTAGCGGCGAGCTTGCGCAGGCCGTTTTACAAACGGCGCCGAGCCCCGCCAGATAGGCATCGCGCCCCGCCTGCACGCCGAGCGCAAACGCCCGCGCCATCAGCGCCAGATCCCCGCTCGTGGCGATCGCCGTATTTACCATCACCGCAGCGCAGCCCATCTGCATCGCCTCGCAGGCCTCGCTAGGCGCGCCGAGCCCCGCATCTACGATGATCGGCACATCGATTTCGTCTAGCAAAATTTCGATCATCCCGCGCATCATCAGCCCGCGGTTGGAGCCGATCGGCGCTGCAAGCGGCATCACGGCGGCGGCCCCCGCGCTTACCAGATCGCGCGCAACGCTCAGATCGGCGTGCATGTAGGCAAGCGGCACGAAATCCTCGCGCGCCAGGGCCTCGCAGGCTTTGATCGTCTCGGCGTTGTCGGGCAGAAGGTATTTACTGTCGCCTATGATCTCGATCTTTACGAAGTCGCCGCAGCCCAGCTCGCGCGCGAGCCGTGCGATCCGCAGCGCCTCGGCGGCATTTCGTGCGCCGCTGGTGTTTGGCAGCAGCGTGACGCCGCGAGGGATGAAATCCAAGATATTGCGGCTCTTGCTTTCGTTCACGCGGCGCAGCGCAAGCGTGACGATCTCGCAGCCCGCATGCCGCACGCAGGCGTCGATCATCGCGTGATCAAACTTGCCCGAGCCCATTATCAGGCGCGAACTAAACTCCCTGCCGCCTAAGATCAGTTTATCGTCCATTCTATCCTCTTTAGTTTAAATTTTCGTTTTTATGCGCGGCGCTAAATGGCGCATATCAGCGCACGGCGTATTATACACAGCGCGAGATTGCGGCACAGATTATGCGCCTTGCTTCTATCGTTATTTTACGTGCGGCACGACGCCGCACCCGAACTTTAAAATTTCTCGTCAAAATTTTATGCCATGACACAAAATTTTAAAATTTCACGTGCAGACTGCGGCCCGCTTTGCTGCGCGGAATTTTAAATCCTACGTTCAAAAGCAGCTCGCTCGCGCCGAATAAATTTTAAAATTCTACCTGCCCACAAGCTCCGCACGGCAAATAGTTTAAATTTCGTCGTTTAAATTTAGATCTCGTGGTTAAAATTTACGCGGCGCGGTAAATTTCACACTACTTTTAAACGCGCTGTATGCCGCCGAAACGCTCGCCTGCTTCTCAAAACAATCGCGCGAGGCTTAAATTTAGCGGCAATACACAAGGCGCGTAAATTAAAAACGCCGAAGCGCACGATTAGCGCCAAGCTAGCTCTCCTCGCCCAAAATCAGTCTAAGTGCGACGTTTGCCTGATGTGCGGCGCAGATCGCCACGCGCGGCGCAAGCAACCCCACGCCTTGAGCCGCGGCGCTTTTACGGTCGCCGCAGACGAAAACGTTTTTGCCGAGCCGCGTCGTGCGGATCTCGTTGGCGCCGCCGCTGCCCGCCATGCCGCTAGCACAGATCAAAAAGCGATCCGTGCCGCCGAGCGCGTCGAAAAGCATCGCTTTTGCCGCCGCGTCGTCGAAGCACTCGCAAATTATACGCTCGTTTTTTAAAATTTCGGCTACGTTTTGCGCGGTAAGTCGCTCGTTTAAGGTTCGCACGCGCACGAACGGGTTTATGCGCGCGATTTTTTCGCGCAGAGCGGCCGTTTTGGGCTTGTAAAGATCGCCGATCTCGTACTGTTGGCGGTTTAGGTTGGTCGGCTCGACGACGTCGAAGTCGATCAAAAAGAGCTCGCCCACGCCCGCGCGCGCAAGCAGGATCGCGACGTTGGAACCGAGCCCTCCGAGCCCGCAGATCGCCACGCGCGAGCCTTGCAGCGCCTCGTTTACGGCGGGGGCGTTGCGAGCAAGCATCAGCACGCGAAGCTCCTGCGGCGCCAGCTCTGCACCGCGCGCGAGCAAAAAGAGCTCATCGCCCGCCTTCAGCTCGCAATTTTGCGTGCTCGCATAGCCGTTTATCACGGCGATCTCGCCGCTAAATTTAACCTCGCGCTTCAGCCCCTCAAGATCGCTCGCGTCCGTTTCGTAAGCTTTGCCGTTTAATTTTATCTGCATTTTGATCCTAAATTTTATCTTTTTGCCGTTTAAATTTATCGCGCAAATTCGGATTTGCGCGCGGCGCCTTGCATCTGCGCGAACATAGCGCGCATTGATGCGGTATTGCGGCGCGGTTGCGACAGATATCTACGCAGCTGCGGCGCACCGCGCAAACGTTTGGCACGAGCTGCGATGCACGCGGGGCGCACCGAGCGCATCGCACGCGATTTTGATCTAAAAATTTCATCCTGCTTTTACGCGTAATGTTTCAAGCCTACTGCGCGCATTGCGTTCAGCTAATACGGCGCACACAGAACAAGCCAAATCCGCTAAATTTAGCGCGCTAATCCTACACTTGTCGGTTAAATTTAAAGTCGAGAAGCGCTAGAGCGATCCGCCGAATTTAAAAGCTACTAAACGCCCAAACAAATCCGCGCTGCGGACAAATTTAAAATTTCAAGCCGAACCGACGAAAAAGCGGTACGTCGTAGCATGCGTCTTAGCGTGCACGATATGGCAGAGATCTCGGAATAAATTTTAAAACCCCGCGCTCAAAGCCCGTAACTTCGGCATAAATTTTAAAGCCATGCGCTCAAGCTTGCGGCGGCGGCGCAGTTTTAAAGCTTACGGTCTACCACCACGACTGGCGACAAAAATTAACGTTCCGCTGCTGCAATAAAATTTAAACTCTATCGCCGCGGAGCGAATTTTAAAACTCCTACGTCCTGCCGCCGCGGCCTAGCTCGCATTCAAAATTTAAAAGCTCGCCGCAAGCGCCAAACCGCCCTGTCCTTCTAATAAATTTAAAAACCCAAACGCTGCCCTGTCGCTACGCCATGTCGCCGTATCGCTTAAAATTTTAACGACACGCATGCAAATTTAAGCCCAAGCCGCTGTGTCGCTAAGCCGATTAAAATTTAGCGGCCTCCGCGCGGATTTAAACCTCGGTCGCCGCAATTTTAACATAACCCAAAGCTCCGACCTCAGCCGCCGCCTACGAACTCGACGATCTCATATTTTTTGCCGCTTGAGATCTGCGTGCGCTCCCACTCCTGCTTTTTTAAAATTTCGCCGTCGCGCTCAAGCGCTACCAGGCGCAGATCGTGTCCGCGCAGGCGCAAAAACTCGCTCACGCTCATATCCTGCACCAGTTGCAGCGGCTCGCCGTTTACGCAGATCTCAATCATCGCTCGCTCCCAAGCTCTCGCGATACTCCTCGTAAGTACCCCTAAAATCGATGATTTCGGCGTCTCCTTTGAGGTGTAAAATTCTATTTGCAAACGCGTCGATAAGCTCGCGGTCGTGACTCACGCAGATCGCGCAGCCCGTGAAGTTATACAGCGCCTCTCCCAGAGCGATGATCGCCTCAAGATCAAGGTGGTTGTTAGGCTCATCTAGCACCAGCAGGTTCGGGCGTTGCAGCATTAGCTTGCTTAGCATCACGCGGTGTTTCTCGCCGCCGCTTAGGCTGCCCACGCTTTTCTCCTGCTCCGCGCCGCTAAAAAGCATACGTCCAAGGCATTTGCGAATTTCATCCAGATCCCTATTCTGGGGGCTTTGTAGATATTCGTAGAGCTTGAGCTCGCCTGAAATTTTATTATTCGTATCCTGCGCGAAGTACCCAGGCTCGATCGTGGCGCCCATATGCACCTTGCCGCGCTGCGGCGCTAGCTCGCCCATGATGATCTTGCAAAGCGTGCTTTTGCCTACGCCGTTTCGACCGATGATCGCGATCTTATCGCCGTGAGCGAGCTTGAGATTGAAATTTTTTAAAATTTTAATCTCGCCGAAACTCATATCCACGCCGCTTAGCTCCAAAATTTCATTACCGATCTCGCGGGCAGGCTTAAATAAAATGCTAGGCTCCCTGCGCGAAGAGGTCGCAAGCTCGCTAAGATCGAGCTTGTCGAGCTGTTTTTGACGGCTCGTGGCCTGCTTTGCCTTGCTTGCGTTGGCGCTGAAACGAGCGATAAATTTTTCAAGCTCAGCCTTTTCTTTGAGCTTTTTCTCGCGCTCGAACTGCGCCTGCTTGGCGATGAGATTGGACGCGATGAACCAGTCGTCGTAATTGCCGCTAAATTCGCGCACTCGTCTAAAATCGACGTCGAGGATGTCCGTGCAGACGCGGTTTAAAAAGTGGCGGTCGTGGCTGATGACTACGAGCGTGCCCGTGTGGCGATTTAGCTCAAACTCGAGCCACGAAATGGCGTCGATATCGAGATTGTTCGTAGGCTCGTCCAAAAACAGCACGTCGGGGCGCGGGAAGAGCACCTGCGCGAGAAGGACCTTAAATTTATCGCTCGTCTCGATCTCGCTCATCTTTTTATCGAAGTCGTTCAGCCCCAGCGAACTTAAAATTTTCTCGATCCGCGTTTCGTACTCGTAGGCGGGATCCTCCTCCGCACAGATCATCTCAAGCTCGCCGAGGCGCTCGTTTATCTCGTCGTTAAACTCGCCCGCTTCGTAAAGCTGCGTCTTTTCGCGCACGGCGTCATAAAGGCGCTTGTTGCCGTAGAGCACGGCGTCTTTGACGCTGAAGCTTTCAAAAGCGAATTGATCCTGCCCCAAAACGCCGATTTTAAGCCCGCTTTCGATCAAAATTTCGCCGCTGCTTGCTTCGATCTGCCCGCTTAAAATTTTAAGCAGCGTCGATTTACCCGCGCCGTTTGCGCCGATGAGGCCGTAGCGCCTGCCCTTATCGAGGCTTAAATTTACGTTTTCAAAAAGTAGCTGTTTGCCGAAGCGCATCGTAAGATCTTTGATTTCAACCATATTTTTCCTTTTAAATTTCTATTTGCATTGCCTTGCGCGCGGGCTTCTGCCAGGTTTTGCGTGCAAATTTCATCTCGCGGTTTATTGCGGCTTTTGCGCCGCGCGGAGCTGCGATAAATTTCTCCTATTGTAGCTTAAAATTCTGAAATTTCGCCGAAGAGGTGCGAGCCGGCGCGATTAAATTTAAATCGCTAGAGCAATTTAAATTTTAACCGCTGTAATCGCTATCGCGAGTGATGATGAGCGTATAGTTCGGATACGCCGCGCGCACCTGTTTGCAGACCGCGCGAAACGTCGCCTCCATATCGGGCGCTGCGAAATCGACGATAACGTCGAAGCTGATCGAGCGCTTTTCCTCGTCGAGATAAAATCCGTGTATCTGCGAGACGAACTCATGCGAAAACGCCATCTGCTTGATATGCTCGTAGATCTCGGCGGCGCGCGGATCGTTTTTATTAAACGCGTAAATTCCTACGGTATCTAGGATGATATTAAATTTCGCAAAAACGGCGTTTTGGATGCGGCGCGTAAGAGCGTCGATCTGCGCCGCGGTCGTGTCACTCGCGACCTCGATATGCACCGAACCTACCATTTTATCGGGCCCGTAGTCATGAAACATCAGATCGTATGCGCCGATGACGCCCTCAAAGCCGCGCACGACGTCGTAAATTTCATTCGTCAGCTCCAGGCTCGGACGCGAGCCCAAAAGCTTGCTGATCGTATCGCGTAGAATTTCATACGCCGTTTTGATCAGAAGAGCCGAAATTATCGCGCCCAGATACGCCTCCAAGCTCAGCCTGAAAATAAGCGAAATCAAAGCCGCTACGAGAGTGGCTAGCGATACGAGCGCATCGTATTTGGCGTCCACGCCGCTTGCGATGAGCGAGTCCGAGTTCACGCGCTCGCCCGTCTTTTGCGTGTAGAGCCCCAGGCTAAATTTCGCCGCGACCGCCACGGCGATGATGGCGAGCGAAACCGCATTATAATTCGCCGCTTGCGGATGAATGATCTTTTTTATCGATTCAACGAGCGAGACGCCGCCGGTGTAGAGGATGATGACGGCGATTACGATCGCGCTTAGATACTCGATCCTGCCGTGCCCGAAGGGGTGCGCGCGATCGGGCTGCTTGCTAGCAAGATGTACGCCCACGATCGTAATTACGGACGAAAGTGCGTCGCTTAGGTTATTTACGGCATCAAGCACGATCGCGATAGAGCCAGAGATCAGCCCCACGACGCCCTTAAATGCTGCTAAAATTACATTTGAAACGATACCGATCGCACCGGTGCGAATGATGATTTTATCTCTGCTATACGCCGCTTGAGGCACTTCCATTATCTCTCCTTTGAAATTTTACTCTAAGCCGCAATCGCTGCGCGTGTAGGTCAGATCGGCGATTTTTTCGCCGCTTTGCAGAAATTCTCGTACGCCTATGCGATTTAGACCGCCCGCTTTCATCATCGCGCAGACGTCCTTTTGCCTGTTGGCGCGCAAAATGCTTTCAAAATTTTGCTTGATCTTGGGATCTACTTTGTCCCAAATTTCATTTTTTAGAATCGTGGGAATTACAAATTTATCGCCCTCGCATGTAGCCGCGCTCAACTCTATATTTTTAGTCGCGGGGTGACTGTGCCCATTTACGGCATCCGCCAAAGCTTTGCAGCGCTCGACATCGGCATCTCCCGCAAGCGCTGCGCTGCAGATAAATACGCCAAATACGGCGGGTATAAATTTTTTCATTTTTATCTCCTTATTTTTATTTGAAATCTATCATATTAAAATTTTAAATTCAATCTATTTTTGAAATTCAAAGACCTATTTGCGCGGCGCAAATCCGCGAGCCGCCAAAATTCCTTGCGTTAAATTAGTGGCATAAATTCAGCAAATCACCGCTAGAAATTTCTAAATCGCGACAAAAATTCTTTAAATTCCGCGTGAAATTCTATGAGCGGAAATTTTTGCGACGGATCATATGCGCTCGCTCAAAGCGGCGTGCGGCGAGATCGTCCGTATCTTTTTTAACTCGCCTTTAAGTTATAGATTTAACGCAGCTTTGAAAAGCTCCAGCCAATCCGCGCCCGCCGTTTAAATTTATAAATTTAATGCAGTTCCGCGTTGAGTTTGATCGCACGCTTGCTAATGCTTGCCGTAATCTGCCCGCTTTGGCTATTTTGTCGGAAGTGCAGACCGCTAAGCCCGGCAAGCTCAAGCCCTTTATAAATTTCACGATCGAACGCAAAGCCCGCATTTAGCGCTGCTAGCGCTTCGCGATCCTTTTGCGCGATGAAAACCTTCGTGCCCTCAAGTACCGCAATACCGGCATCCACGATGCAGCGGTCGCCTAGCGGAATGCCCGTTACGGAGTTTGCGCCCAGCAAGCAGTGCTTGCCGATGCTCACGGCATTGCCGTTGGTGCCGCTTAGCACGCCCAAAATCGATGCGCCACCGCCTATGTCGCTGCCCTCGCCCACGACGACCGAGCTGCTGACGCGCCCCTCGATCATAACGCTACCGGTCGTACCTGCGTTGAAATTTACATACGCAGCGCCCGGCATCACGGTCGTACCCGCAGCGATATGCGCACCCAAACGCACCTTTGCGTCATCTAAAATCCGAACGTTTTGCGGCGGTACGACGTGGCTTAGGTAGCGCGGAAATTTATCGACGCTGATGATGCGCGGATAGCGGCCCTGCATTTTTAAAGAGATTTCGTTTTCTCGCAGCCACCAAAGCTCGATCGGACGGGCGTTTTCGTCCCACGCGACATTCGGAAGCACGCTAAATGCGCCATCTAGATTGAGCGTGCGCGGCTCGCAGAGATTTAGCGAAAGTGCGTAAAGCTTGAGATAGATGCTCTCGACGCTTTTTGGCGCGGCATCCTCGAAGATGAAGCTAGCGCAAAAGCTTGCGTGCTCGTCCGATTTCATCGCCTCTTTAACCGCAAGCAGCACCTGTAGATTTTTGTGTGCGCCCTCTTTGGCGTCTGGCTGTAGAAATTTTAAAACCTCGATCGCCTTTTTTAGGGCTTTATGCGTTAGCGTAAAAATACACTCGCTACCGCTAAAATCCACGACCTCGCCGCATTCGGCTAGAGCATGGATTAGCACTGCTGCGCTTACTAGCCCGTCTTTAAAATTTACGTGTGCGTAATTTACGCTTAGACTTTTATGCTCCTCCGCACGCCCCTTAAATATGCGCCCGACCGCCCACATGATCGGATCGCGATAACCCTTTTTGGCGCGAACTTTATCTGCAAAAGCCTGAAGCTCGCTTAGGCTTTTAATCTCTTTCATATTTAATCCTTAATCGCAAAATTGCGCGGGAGTATAGCTAAATTTAATTTAAAAGGGGATTTGAAAGTTGCATATATTTTCTAGTTGATTTATATTTTTAAGCTTAATTATGCAAATTATTTACTATACTTTAATGATATTTAATGATATTAGGATAAAAAAATATTTTGATTTTGGAGATTACGATGCCTATAAGATTTGAAAATTTAAAATCGTTACTCAGAGATATGGAAAATAGGAATTTAGTAATAGCTTCTTTTCGATTCCAATACAATATAAATACAGCAGTAATACTTAAACGATACCGAGACGGACAAACAAAACCTAATGAATATGCTAAGGTGTGGTTGAAATTTATAGATTGGGAAGACACAAATAATACTATAGAAGCATACGCTGATTTTTTTGAAGTTTATTTTAGAACTACTGAAGAATTTATAGAATTTTTTAATATACAAAATAGAGGTGCTATGAGAAATATATTCTTAGATTTTTCCAATCATTTTGCCAAATTTATTCCAACAAAATGGAGTCGACCAAATAATGATATCGAAAGGCATTTATTGGGCGGATACGCAGAGGGAAATAATCCAAACGCCATTTATTGTTTTGATGTAAGAAGAAATGGCATTGATAGGAATGGGAACCCTAACACAAGAAGTATTGAAAATAGCAATAAAGCTTACATTTTAAGACCAAATTTATATGTCCTATATAAAGATGATACAAATTTAAGTTTCTTTTTTTCAGACAATATTGAAGATGAAAAACAGGACAGGGAAATAATTAGAATGGTTGCCAATAGAAACTAACTATCATATCGGCTAGGTTTTAGAGGCAAAACATTGACTAACTGTAAAATATATGCAATTCTGAAAGTAAATTTCATCCTACCTAAACACATCATCCATCGGCGTGCTTTCGCATTTCTTGCGGTCCGCTTCTACCGAGAGTAGGCGAGCTTTACTGTCGTCTAAAATTTTTGGTGTAATAACAAGCCCCGGCAGATCTAAGGAATTTACGGCGTGCTTGCCGGCAAATGCCCCCAGGCCTCTGCCAAATATCCCGTTTACGCGCCCGTTCATATCATAAATCTCGCTGCCGTCGCAGTGAAAGACATTGCCCGATATGCACTCGCATTTAAGTCCATCCGCAGCCTCTGTGTATCTGTAGTCCTCGACGTAAAGCGCACCGCTTACGCCACGGACGCTACTAATGGGGTTGTAAATTAACACGGCTAGAATTTCATTCTTTTGCGGATTTGAGATCTCCCACTCCACGGCGCGATATGAGCTAAGCAGCAGCACTATGGGCTTAGCGGATTTGGCTAAATTTAGCTTGACGCGATTATTCATCTGCGCGCTTTCGTAGATCGCGCCCAGCCACAGGTCGTAGTCCTTATCCGCAGGGATCTTGGCTACGGCGTCTTTTTGACGATAAAAGGGCTCTACGTCTTTAAAATCCACGAAAAGCTCGCTGGAATGCGCGTCATTTAAAAACCACGCTTCGATCTTATGCTTGCCCTTGCTAAATTTATACGTAAGCGGGCGCTTTTGATTGCTAGATGTCCCACCTAGCACATCCGTGCCGTCCACGGCGATTACCAGCGTGGACCAGCCGTAATCTCCTAGCACCATTTTTTCGACATCTACGTCGAAATTAAACTCGCCAACCCAATACGCCATAAGATTTGGAGATGGAATTTCATGGAAGGAATTTCCTTCATAATTGACGCTGATGCGATCGACATTTTCAGAGAAAATCACCTTCTTGGGCTCATCTTTATTCAGATAAAACGCCAAAAACTTATCCTGCGGGATCTGCGCGTCCGCGGTAATCTCTTTCGCCCATTTTTGCATATTGCTCTCTTGCGCGAACGCCGCAAATGCAAGCACCAAAATAATCAAAAACCTCATTACCGACCTTTCTTATTTCGTATAAAAGTAAAATCCCTAAACCTAAAAGCCCTAGGCTTAGGGATTTTGCCGCCTTGACTCCACAGCTTATACGAATAAAATTCCAACTGCTTAAATTTCAGCTGCGCGAGAAATTTACTTCCGCAATCACTACAGATAAAATTCCATCCCAAATAAACTCTACAGAGGCTTTCGCAGATAAACTCCACCGCCATAAGGCCCGGCGAAATAAAATTTAAACCAGTGCAATGCTACGGCTACTGCTAAAAAGCTAGGCGCGATAAAATTTCAAGCCTAAAATTCATATTTTAAAGCCATATCTTGAAATTTCAAAATAGAGCTTTAGCGATAAAATTTCACGTTTTAAAATTCTGCGGCAAAGCTTTATGCTTAAAATTTTACATTTAAAACTCCAAGGCGGAATTCTACGGCAAATTTTACCTCGCTGAATTGCGCGTTTGGAATTTAATTTTCGCCGTAAAATTCTGCGCTTAGAATTTTATCTAAACCCTCACGCAACGGAGCTTGGACAAAATTTAGATCGAAATTTCAAACTACGAAATTTCGTCTGCCCAAATTTTGCGAGCGCTATAAAATTGCTCAAAATCAAAGCGGAATTTTAAGCTTAAAATTTAGTATAAAAACTCGCGCTACGAAACTCCGCACGAAATTCTATACACAAAAATTTTACTGACGCCGTAAAATTACTTCAAAATTTCGTGGCGAAATTTTAACGCAGAATTTCGAGCTGCGAAACCCGCGTGAAATTTTGCCCGCGAAATTTACGGGCAAAATTTTATGACGGATTTGCATACCGAAATTTTGCGAGTATTATAAAATTTGCAGCGAAATTAGGCGTGAAATTTCAAACTATTAAATTCCGCGTTGAATTTCAATATGCAAAATTCACGAGAAATTCCACGCGAAATTTGACACCCTGCCCGCGCCCGCCAAAGTCCTAATTCGAGCAGGCGCTCTTGCCGTCCATCACCGGCTGGATCGCGGAGTTGTCCGCGAGCTCCTCGCGGTCGATCTTCTCGATCTTCTCCCACAGCTTGCGCGCGGCATCTTCGTAGCGCTTCGCGCTCAAAGAATCGGGCGCATAGAAGCTTACCGGCTTGCCGCTGTCGCCGCCCTCGCGGATAGCGATCTCGATCGGGATCTCGCCGATTACTTCGGTGTTGTATCGCTGCGCCAGCTTTTGCGCGCCGCCGCGACCGAAGATATCATACTCCTTGCCGTTATCTGGGCAGATGAAGCCGCTCATATTCTCGATAAGGCCTGCGATCGGGATGTGGAGCTTCTCAAACATATCAAGCCCGCGTGCGCTATCGTCCAGCGCGACCGTCTGCGGCGTCGTGACGCACACGCCCGCCGTCACCGGCACGCTCTGAGCCAAGGTAAGCTGCGCGTCGCCCGTGCCCGGAGGCATATCCAAAAACAGTACGTCCAGATCGCTCCACGCCACGTCTTTTAGCAGCTGCTCGATCGCCTTCATTATCATCGAGCCGCGCCAGATGAGGCTCGCGCCCTCCTCCATCAGCACGCCCATGCTCATCATCTCCACGCCGTGGCTTAAGATCGGCTTTAGCTTCTGCCCGACGACGCTTGCTTGCGTCTTATCCTCTCCTAGCATTCGCGGCAAATTCGGCCCGTAAATATCGGCATCCAAAATCCCCACTCTCTTGCCTAGCTTTGCCGTGCTGATGGCTAAATTTAGCGTCGTCGTGCTCTTGCCTACGCCGCCCTTGCCGCTGCTGATCATCACGAAATGCTTGATCTGCGGCGCGATATTTTTGCCGCTGCGAGAGTTGCTCTTTTCCTCGGCGATCTTGGGCTGTTTGATTAAAATTTCGGCGTCCGCGCCGAGCGCCTTTTGTACCGCCGATCTGAGCTCTGCTGCGATCTCTGGCTTGGCGCTGGGGATTTCGATCCCTACGAAAATTCTATCGCCGATCTCGACCTCTTTTACAAATCCAAAATCCACGATGCTTTTAGAAAAGCCCGGATAGATCACGCTTCTAAGCAAATTTAAGACTTCGTCTTTACTCATTCTTTCTCCTTATTTTCGGTTAAATTTCTACTGATTTTATATGCGCAAAATTTCGGCCCGCACATCGAGCAAAACTCCGCGCCCTTGTAAATTTCATCACCCAGGCTCTCGTCGTGCAGCTCGCGCGCATGATCTGGATCGAAGCTAAGCTCAAACTGCCTGTTCCAATCAAAACCATACCTCGCGTCGCTCATCGCGTGATCGCGCTCTATCGCGCCCGCTTTGCCTAGCGCGACGTCCGCGGCGTGAGCGGCGATTTTATGCGCGATGATACCCTCTCTGACGTCGCTTGCATTGGGAAGGCCTAGATGCTCCTTGGGCGTTACGTAGCAGAGCATGCTAGCGCCGCAATACGCAGCCATCGTCCCGCCGATAGCCGAGCTGATATGATCGTAGCCCGCGCCGATGTCGGTCGGAAGCGGCCCCAGCACGTAAAACGGCGCATCGCGGCAGATCTTGCGCTCTAGCTGCATATTTAGCTCGATCTCGTTAAACGGAATGTGCCCCGGCCCCTCGATCATCACCTGCACGTTTTTTTCATTCGCGCGCAGGGCTAGCTCGCCTAAAATTTCAAGCTCGCTAAGCTGCGCCCTATCGGTCGCATCGTATAAGCAGCCGGGGCGCAAGCCGTCGCCCAGCGAGAGCGATACGTCGTAAGCGGCGCAGATATCGCAAATTTCATCAAACGCTTCGTAGAAGGGATTTTGCTTATGAAATTTCATCATCCACGACGCTATCAGCGAGCCGCCTCTGCTTACGATACCCATCTTGCGACGGGACAGCAGCGGCATAAACTCTAGCTTAAAGCCCGCATGGATCGTGAAATAATCCACCCCCTGCCGCGCCTGCTTCTCGATCGTGCTAAGAATAGCGCTCGTTTTTAAATTTTTGATATCGCCCAGCTCATGGACCATCTGATAGATCGGCACCGTGCCTATGGGTACAGGCGAGCGCTCGATTATGGCAGCGCGGATCTCATCCAAATCGCCGCCCGTGCTTAGATCCATCACCGTATCGGTGCCGTACTTTAAGCACGCTTCAAGCTTTTCCAGCTCGCCCTTGATATCGCTCGTCGTGCCCGAAGAGCCGATGTTTGCGTTGATCTTGCACCGCAGCGCGCGTCCGATGCCGATGGGCTTTAAACTTTTGTGATTAACGTTTGCGGGGATGATCGCTCTTCCTTGCGCGATAAGATCACACAAGGCCCGCACGTCCATGCGCTCGCTTTGCGCGACCTCTCTCATCTGCGGCGTCACTTCGCCTCTTTTTGCAAAATAGATCTGCGTTACGCAGCTTTCGGTCATTTTCGCCTCGCTTACTTAAAAATGCGCGTATAATATAACAAATTTCATTAATCCTTACTTTTCTTTTGCCGTTTATTTTCGTAACGTAAGCTGAAATTTCGCCGCCACGCCGCGTAAATTTACGCCTAAACTCAAGATATTTTAGCTCGCAAGCCGCGATTAATTTTGCTTTCATTTTTAATACGTATAATTTCGTAACAAAATTTCAAGGATAAAATTTGAAAGATATATCGCTGATTTTGCTCGCCGCGGGCGATTCGAGCAGGTTTGGTCTCCCCGTCAAAAAGCAGTGGCTGCGCGTGGGCGAGCTGCCGCTTTGGCAATACGTCGCGCAGAGCATTGCGCGGGCGCACCCATTTAAAAAAATCATAATCGCCGTGAACGAGGAGGACGTGGGCTATTGCGAGCGCCTCTATGCGTGCAGCCTAGCCTCGGCGCGCGGAGAAAACTCGGAGTGCGGCGCGAGCGAGTATAACTTTCAAAGAAAGCAGGGCGAGATCGAATGCGGTGCAGATGAATGCGGCTCTTCAAATTTAAAATTTCACTTCACCCCCGGCGGCGCAAATCGCCAAAGCTCGCTAAAAAACGCGCTGCGGCTCGTAGAGAGCGAGCTCGTGCTCGTAAGCGACGTAGCCCGCGCGCAAATTTCGCCAGGGCTAATCTCCTCGCTGATACGAAATTTAGGCGACGCAGACTGTATCAGCCCCTATCTTGGCGTAAACGACACGACCTATCTCGGCGAGGCCGTGGTGAATAGGGAGGAGCTGCGTCTCATCCAAACGCCGCAGCTTTCGCGCACGGCGCTACTTAAAAAGGCGCTTGATGGAAGCGAAATTTTTACCGACGACAGCGCGGCGATCGGCAGCGCAGGCGGGCGGTTGGAATTTATAAAAGGCGAAGCGGGCGCGCTTAAGATCACGCGCGCAAGCGATCTGGCGGCGCTAAATTTAAAACCCTGCTCGCGCGATATCTTTTGCGGCACGGGTTACGACGTGCACGCGCTTGAAAAAGGCGCGGGTATCGTGCTCGGCGGCGTGCAGATCCCATGCGAGTTCGCGCTGATCGCACACAGCGACGGCGACGTAGCGATCCACGCCCTAATCGACGCTATTTGCGGCGCGGCGATGCTGGGCGACATCGGCGAGCTTTTCCCCGACAGCGACGCTAAGCTTAAAGGCGCGGATAGCAAGGAGCTGTTACGAAAGGTAATGCGGCGCGTCAGAGGCTACGGCTACGAGCTCGTAAACGCCGATATTACGATCATCGCGCAACGCCCGAAGATCGGCGCTTACAAAGCGCAGATGCAAGAGGTTTTGAGCGAAATTTTAAACTGCGCGCGCGTCAATGTTAAAGCGACCACGACCGAAGGGCTGGGATTTACGGGCAGAAGCGAGGGTATCGCCGCACAGGCTGCGGTAAGCTTAAAATTTTACGACTGGCAAAAACACGCAGCAAAGGTGCGGGGCGCATGAAAATTTTAATAATCGAGAGCGAAAGTTATCTCGCCCAAAGTATAGCAAACAAGCTAGGTGCGCTGGGGCATGAATGCACTAACGCGGCGAGTTTGGCGGCCGCGGCAGCTCTTGCGGAGGAGTTTGAGGCGGTGTTACTTTCTACAAGCTGGAGCGGCGCGAGCTTTTATCCGCTGATCGAGAAATTTAGGCGCTCGATCATAATTTTGATGGTCGCCTACGTCGATAGCGAAACGGTGCTAAACCCCGTAAAAGCGGGCGCGACGGACTATATCCAAAAGCCATTTATGATAGAGGAGCTCATCAAAAAGATCGAGCATTACGCGCAGTTTCGCTCGCTAAAATCGCAAAACGAAGCCTACGAGGCGCTGCTTAAAGAGGCCTCCATTTCGTGCGAGATACCGCACACGCGTTTAGCGCAGATAAAATTTCCGCTTCTTTTGCGCGGCGATGCGGCAGCGCGGGCTGCGGCGGTATTTAAGATCGCGCTTGCGCTAAAATCGCGCCTTAAAATTCTATCCGCGCAAAGCCCTGAACTGCTAGAACGCGGCGCAGAGATTTTTTACGCACCAGATTTTGATAGCCTAAGCGGCGCGCAGAAGGAAAAATTTCTAAGCAAAACCAAATCCATGCGTGTAATCGTCGGATCCATCGGCGCGCAAAAAGGCTTTAGCGACGAAATTGCGCTTGACAGCAGCAAAGAACGCAGTGAAATTTTAAGCATTGAAGAATACGTAAAGCTCACGATCGTAGCGCACCAAGACGAGTATTTCGACTCCGATCTGGCGGCAGCACTTGGGATTTCTCGAAAATCGCTTTGGGAGAAAAGGAAAAAATATGGCATCGCAAGAAAAAAATAGCCGCGCGCGCTCGGTATGGATCGCAGACGGAACAGAAATTTCACGCGATACCGGCAATTTAAACGAAATAAAACCGCTTGAAAGTGAAGGAATTTTAAGCGGCACAAAACCTCTAAACATCGCAAAAGCTTCGAGCGACGCGGCGCTAAATTTAAAGGCAAAGCAAAATTTAAAAGCATCACGGAACTCAAAAGCAAGACAAAATTCAAAAGCAAAGCGCGATTTAAAAACGGTGCGGAATTTAGAAGCGTCAAGGGCTGGCGATGCTAGAAAAGACGAGGCGCGAGCTAAGGACGCGGCAAGAAATTTAAAAGCAGAGCAAGCCGGAAGCGAGAGCAAAGGCGCAAATAATAGCGCAACGCAAATCCGCAAGATAGTGATCTCGCGCTCCGACCTAAACGTCTTGAGCCTGCTCGCAAACGGCGCTTTTGGCAAGAGCTGCGAGCTACTGCGCCCAAGCAAGCTAAGTGTATGCGGCATAAATTTCGTTTTTTCCTGCGCGGATGCAAAAAAGGGCGATATTTTAGAGCTTTATCTCCGCAAGGACGGCATAGCTGAACGCGCCAAAAATTCGCTTAGCGGCGAAAGTGGTGCGTATTTGCTAGCTAAAGAATCACGCAACTTGCAGGATGGAGTTTCTGCCGCGGCACAAAACGAGCATAATTTTGCGAAAAGCGGCGCAGGTTTCGCGCGCACTGCAAGTACTCAAAGCACTATAAACGCCGCGAGCGAGGACTTAGACCATATAGAAAGCCTTGCTGCGAGCTATGATCAAATTTTTACTTGCAGCACAGATGCAAAATCTGAGAAAAACACTACTTTGGATTCAGCTAAAAGCTCTATTGAAAATTCTGCGGTAAATTCCGCGCAGAGCTTTACCGAAAATTCCGCACTCAATCGCGTTTGCAGCGCAGATGCAAAATCCGTAGCAAATTCGGCGGGAAATTTTATTTCAAATTCCACCGAAAATTTCATCAAAAATCCCGCTGCAAATCCCGCCTATTGTGAGCTTGTCGCGCGCATAGACGTTAGCGACGTTTATGCCCCAAGCGCAAGCGAGGTAGCAGACTCAGTATTTCAAAACGCGTACGCAGAGCAAACTGCAGTGCAGGGGCGCATCACGCTGCTAAAAAATGAGCTTGCAGAGCAAATCGCGCGCATAAAAAAAGTCGCAAGCTCGCTTGCCGCGCCTAAAATTTCAGCGTTTTTTACCTGCGCCGATCCGATCCACCGCGTGCATGAGCGGCTGATTAGGCATATGATCGACAAGGCGGATTTCGTGGTGATTTTTTTAACCGGCACGAATAGCACGGATGCCCTGCCCTACGAGCTACGCAAAAAAACGCTAAGCTATTTGCTGCAAAATTTTTTGGTTGCGCAACGCGCCATGATGATCGATCTGGGCTCGCTTGCGATTTTTGACGACAAGCCCGCCCTGCAGTGCGCGATCGCAAAAAATTTAGGTATAAACAAAATAATTTTCGGGCAAAATCATGCGAATATGGAGCTATTTTTCGATGGAGGCGGCGTGCATTCGGTGCTAGACGAGTATCAAAAGCGCGGCGAAATCGAGATTTTGCTGATGCCCGAATACGTCTATTGCGAGAAGTGTAAGGTGCTCGTAAGCACCAAAAACTGCCCTCACGGCGCTCATCATCACGTGCATTACCGCACTCAAAATCTAAAAGCACTGCTGCGCGCGGGGATCTTGCCACCCGCGATTTTTATGCGTAAAGAGATCTCGGCGATGATTTTAAGCGAGCTCTTTCCCGCGCGGTTTTCAGATCTGCAAAAGCTCTACGACGAGCTTTTTCCAAACAGCGGGATCTTACAGAGCCACGGCGAGAGCGAGTTTTACGAGCAGCTGATGCAGCTGTATCAAACCAGCGCGCTAAAGACGTAGCGTTTGAGGGCGCAACGCAAAAAATGACGTGGAATTTGCGGAAGCTAGGCAGAGGGTAAAATTTCGCGGCGTTAGAATTTACGGCGGCTAGACGTAAAGTAAAATTTCATAGTGCGGAAAGAAAGGACTGCGCGGAATTTTGTAGAATAAAGAGCGACGGACGCAGATTTGGCGTAAAATTTTGTGGCGTAATGAAGCTAAATTTTTAAAACAAGCGGTGCGGTAAAACGAGCTTTAAATTTTAAAGCTTCGGCTACGTAGCAAATTTATAACGACGCAATAAAATCGTGCGACGAAGCGGATTTAAAATTTTAAGGTGCGATGTATATGTAAGGCAGCACGGCAAATCTAAATTTTAAGCTTTCGGCAAGCGAACCTAAAATTTTAAAATTAAGCAGTTGCTGCGAGTTACAGCGCAAAACTCGGATGCAGCGCAACGACTGCTCGCCCACGCAAAATGCCGTGCGTTTGCGGACGGGTTTGAAAACTCCGCGTGGAGCGAGCAAAATTTTAAAATTTTTACGCAAATGAGTAGAAATTTAAAATTCCTACATTAGCGAGCGAAATTTTGTGACGAGCGAGTAGAACTGATTTCGTGTAGGCGGACAAATTAATTCTACATGCACGAACGAAATTTAAAATTTTCGCACGCGAGCAGATGCCCTAATTAAAATAAGCGGTAAAATTTTAAAAAGCAAAATTTAAAAGGACAATTATGGATAAAATTTTCGTTACATTTTTCGGCGCGGGGCTACTAAAGCCCGCACCGGGCACCTGGGGCAGCATCGCAGGCTGGATAGTGGGGCTTGCAATCTTGATGCTAGCGGGCGAGGTGACGCTGTTTTTGTGCGCCGGTCTCGTCTTTTTCGTCTCGCTTAAGATCGTAAGCGATTACGAAAGGCGGGTAGGCGCGCACGATAACAGCGAGATCGTCATCGACGAAGTCGTGGGGGTCTGGATTGCGATGTGCGTCGCCGCGCCCGTAGGCGAAATCTTTTCGCTGCCGCTGCGGGAGCTGATCGCGGGCTTTGAGAGCAGCAGGATATCGATCGTCGCGATGATTTTAGCGCTGCTGTTTTTCAGGGCGTTTGACATCCGCAAGCCATCGATCATCGGGCGCGTGGATCGCGACGTACCAGGCGGGCTCGGCGTGATGCTGGATGACGTGCTGGCGGGCTTTTTCGCGGGGCTTGGGGTTTTGATAGTTATCTCTTTAGGGGTCAAGTTCGGCGCCGCGGGATTGATTTTTTAAGCTTTTTGGATGTGCTCATGGCAAACACAGCGCGATTACGAGCACTATCAAGCACCGAAATTTTAAAAACCGTATCCTGAGCGCGGCTTATGAAATTAGTGCAAATTTTAACTTCTGAGGCGTGAGCCCGCTTGAAATTTAAAATTTAAGCGGTGTTTATTCGCGTAGCCTGCAAATAAAGCAAACGTAAAATTTTAAAATTTTGCACGAGTCGCGATAAAATTTGCGTGGCCTTAAATTTTAAATTTCGCAGCTTGCAGAATTCTACGGCGTAAAAATTTTAAGACGCAAATTTTAGGGCATGCGCAGTTGCGATACAGAATTTCGTAGCAAGAATTTTTACAGTCTGACGGCGCAAAATTTCTACGATATAGAATTTTAAAACAAAGCGACAGGCGCAGCTCGCGCGTAAAATTTTAAAATTTATCGCTAATCGCAGGCAGTCTAGCAGGGCGTACTATTAAATTTTCAGCAATATTTATGGTTTTTCTTGTAGCATTGCCGCAAATGCGGGTATCGGCGCAAAAATTTAAAGGAACGAAAAATGCAAAAGAGCGCGATTGAGATACGTGGCGTTCCCGCCGCCGTTTGGAGGAACCGCTCGGAAAAGGTTTATATCTACGCTCACGGGCAATGCGGAAGCAAAGATGATGCGGAGCTTTTGGCTTCCGTCGTTTGCGAGCAAGGCCGGCAGGTTATTAGCTTTGACCTGCCCGGGCACGGACAGAGGCGGCACGAGCCCGCTTCTTGCGAGTCTATTTTTTATGATCCGAGGCACACTATTTTTGAATTTCACGAAATTTTATCGTATGCAAAGAAGCGCTGGGACGAGATCGCGCTGTTTGCCGTTAGCCTAGGGGCATGGCTCGACCTGCAAAGCTTTCGCGACAAAAAGCTTAGCGACTGCCTCTTCGTCTCGCCGATACTTGATATGAAATACGTTATTTCAAATATAATGCGCAGGGCTGGCGTTAGCGAGGAGCGATTGAAGCAAGAGCGGATGATTTTGACCCCTGTCGGGCAACCGCTTTTTTGGGAATATTGGAGTTTTGTTTTGAACAATCCGATCACAAAATGGAAAACGCCCAGTAGAATTCTATACGCAGAAAACGACGATATGATGCCTCTTTGTATCGTTAGAAATTTCGCGCAGAAGTTCGACTGCGACTTAAGCGTTATGAAAAACGGCGAGCATTGGTTCCATACGCCGCAGCAGTTAGATTATTTACGCAGATGGATCAAATCGGCGGTTGAGAATCGGCGATAAAATTCTATGAGAGATTTTAAAACTCACACCCAAGCCCGCGCCGATGAAATTTCGCGCATTTTCGGGGTGCGAATTTCATAAATTTAAGATAATCTTGATATTTTGCTTTAATACGCTTGTTTTATAAGGCGCTTTTGCAGATCCAGCCACAGCTCTCATCGCTGTCACGCGAGGGGCATAGCTTCAAAGCACCCATCTCATAAATTTAACCGCAATGGCATAAATCACGACCGATATGAATTGCAAACTAAAATATGATTAAAATTTAACCGATAGGCTGTCAATACAAATGCGAAAATGCCGATTTTAAAGCTAAATTTTAAAAAAATACCTATAAAGATGAATTCTTGAGACTTAGCATGTTTTTGGCACGAGGTGCGAGCCGACGCACGGCTACGCACTTCACTAGTACTATCGCGCTTATGCTGCACGGATGCTTTACGAATCCATAGCAGTAGCGCGATTAAATTTTAAAAATTATTTGCCTATCCTAAAGCCATTTAGCTTCATATAGGTCGTATCTTTATGAAATGCTTCGCAGCGCTCCCTGTTGCGGTTGATGTTTTCGGTTGTGAAGAAATAGCCATCACTATCTTGACGCAAGGTGATCGTCGCGCAAAAGATCATATCGTTTTTGAGTTTCGGTCCTACGCCATAGGTAAAGCTTTGATTGACTGCTAAGCTACGTGCCAGATCGCTATCACTAAACTGCCTGGAGCCCGTCATACTCTTTAGCTCGCGAAAATTTCCTTGATTTAAGTAGTCGCGTTGTATATCTTTAAATACACCTTCAAGCTCGACTGCATAAGCTTTTACTAAAACCTCATCCTTAGCACCATTTAATTTAGGATATATTATTTTTACTATCACGAAGATTATAATAGCTAAAAATATTATCCCACTTACGCCGCCGCCTACTGCCGCACCTTTTCTCATTTTCATCATTTTACTCCTTCGTCGATGTCCTTTACCAAGGCATCTATTTTTTTATTAAGCATAAAATTTTCATAGCTTTTTTGGATATAGGCTTCAAGCAGTTCGCCCGCATCCAAATGATCGCTGCCGCGAGTTAAAATCCGCCAGTCCCTGCCGAAGACCTTCGCAAAGTCATCATCCAGGCTTATCGCGTATTTTTTCGTCAAAGACTTACTCGTCAGCTGAACTGAAATTTCTTTCATTTCTCGCCTAAATTATCGCCTGCCAAAATATCGTCGATCTGCTTGCTTAGATCCTCATCACTCATCTTGCGATACGCCAGATCGTTTTCAAGCGTGCCAAGCTGCATTCCCAAAGCCTCGTTTTGCGCCTTGACCGTCGCTAGCTCGGTGCGTAGCTTTTCGTTTTCGTCTCTAGCCTCGCTATAACGTCTAATCAGCTCAGCTACTTTATTGCTTAAGCCCTCGACCTTTTTCTCTTCGTCAAAGATTGATTCCATTATTTCGCCTTTTCTGATATAATTTAAATGAAGATATTACCCAATTTTGGCTTTAAAAAAGGAAAAATTTTGCAAAATTTTAAAATCGAGAGCAAATTCTCTCCGAGCGAGGATCAAGAAAAAGCGATCGAAGGCATCGTCGCGGGCTTTCAAAGCGGCAACAAATACCAAACTCTTCTCGGCGTTACCGGCTCGGGTAAAACATTTACTATGGCAAATATCATCAAGCGCCTTGGAATTCCCGCACTCGTAATGACGCATAACAAATCCCTCGCGGCGCAGCTTTATAGCGAATTTAAGGGATTTTTCCCGCAAAATCACGTCGAGTATTTCATCAGCTACTACGATTATTATCAGCCCGAGGCCTACATCCCCAGGCAGGATCTTTTCATCGAAAAGGACAGCGACGTAAATGCTGAGCTCGAGCGCTTACGGCTAAGCGCCACTGCAAGCCTGCTAAGCTTTGATGATGTCATCACCGTGGCGTCGGTTTCGGCAAACTACGGCCTGGGCGATCCCGCCGAATACAAAGGCATGGTGCTGTTTTTCGAGATCGGATCAAAATTTAGCACTAAATTTTTACTTCGTAAGCTCGTCGATATGGGCTACAAACGCAACGACGATTTTTTTGATCGCGGGAATTTTCGCGTAAACGGCGACGTGATCGACATCTATCCCGCGTATTTTAACGACGAGGCGTTTAGGATCGAGTTTTTCGGCGACGAGATAGAGGCGATGTATCATCTGGACGTGCTCGAAAACAAAAAGACGCAAAGCGTCAAAAAATTTATTCTCTACCCGACGAGCCAGTTCATCGTGGGCGAGCAGCGCCTAAAATCGACGATCAAAGGAATCGAGGAGGAGCTTGAGCAGAGACTAAAATTTTTCGAGGACGCGGGCAAGCTCGTAGAGGCGCAGCGGCTGAAAGGGCGAGTGGAATTTGACCTTGAGATGCTAGGCGCTACGGGGATGTGCAAGGGGATTGAAAACTACGCGCGCTATCTGACCGGCCAAAAGCCAGGCGAGACGCCCTATTCGCTCTTTGATTACTACGAGAGCAAGGGCAAGGACTACCTCGTCATCGTCGATGAAAGCCACGTGAGCTTGCCGCAGTTTCGCGGGATGTTCGCAGGAGATCGCAGCCGCAAAGAAACGCTCGTAGAATACGGCTTTCGCCTGCCTAGTGCACTTGATAATCGTCCGCTGATGTTTGATGAGTTTATCAATAAAAAAGCTAAATTTCTATTCGTCTCCGCAACGCCAAATGATTACGAGCTGAATCTTAGCCGCGGAGCGGTATATGAGCAGATACTGCGCCCGACGGGACTACTCGATCCGCAGATTATCTTAAAAGACAGCGACAACCAGGTCGAAATTTTACACGATATGGCAAAGGAGGTCATCGCACGCGGTGAGCGAATCTTAGTGACCGTGCTAACCAAAAAGATGGCGGAGGAGTTGAGCAAATACTATTTGGAGCTTGGGCTTAAGGTCAAATATATGCACTCGGACATCGATGCGATCGAGCGCAACGAGCTGATCCGCGGCCTTCGCAGCGGCGAATACGATATGCTAATCGGTATAAATCTGCTCCGCGAGGGGCTCGATCTGCCCGAAGTAAGCCTTATCGCGATCATGGATGCCGATAAGGAGGGCTTTTTGCGCTCGCGCACGAGCCTCATTCAGACGATGGGGCGAGCCGCGCGAAATGTGCACGGGCAGGTCGTGATGTTTTGCAAAAAGATCACCGCCTCGATGCAAGAGGCGATCGACATCACCCAAAAACGCCGCAAATTTCAAGATGAATACAACCGCGCCCACGGCATAACCCCGCATTCTGCGAGCCGCAATATCGAAGAGAGCCTAAAGATCGAGGACGGCACCGAAATTTTAAGAAAGGGCGCAAATTTAGAGAAGATGCCCGCCGCCGAGCGCGCTAAGATCGTAAAGGAGCTTCGCAAGCAGATGCTCGATGCCGCGGCGGCGCTGGAGTTTGAAAAGGCCGCTGCGCTGCGCGATGAGATCGCGAAGCTTAGGAAGCTGTAAATCGCGAGACTAGAAACGCCCTGAAATTTCGTCGTGAAATTTGCGCGTTAAATTCCACTTGGCGGAGCATGAAATTCGCGCGCCAAATACAGAGCGAAATTTACGCTCTAAATACCGTCAGACAGAGCATGAAATTTACGTGATCTGCGCGCTAAATGTCGCAAAACGAAGCGTAAATTTTGGCGCGAAATTCTACGAGAGCGGTTTTAAAATTTGCTCGTTAAATTTAAGATGGCTTGCACGCGAAATTTATAGATCGATTCTCTCGCTAAATTTGCACTCCGCGCCCCTGCTGCGCCGAACGCGCGATCCGTAAATCTACGCACCGAGCTTTTTGCTCTCGCCAGATTTCTTATCCGTAAATTTATACAAGAAATTTGCGCGCCGAGCTTTTGATTTCAACTCGCTTTCGACCCGCAACTTGCGAGCTCGATTTGCGGCAGCCCGCACTACCCTACTCTATACCGCCGCACGCCTTTACGCTTTTTTCTCGCTTTTTTGCATCTCTCCGCACCTATCTTCGACTTTTTCCCGCGCGCGCCCTGCGTTTAAATTCTGTAGCTTCGCTCACTCAATCCGTAGCGGCTATGAGCGGATATGCGCCCAGACGCCGAGTTTGTGCGCGCTTTTTACGCGTCATTGTGCGCGGATACTTTCAAAACTTTACGTAGAATTCCAGCCTACCCGCACCTACATTCGCACTGCAGTCATAAGCGCTCGCTTTTAAGGGTACGAACGAAGTATTTGCGCGACACGGCGTGGGAAATGAAATTTAGACGCCGCCTTGTCAAAGCGTGTCTTCGCCGCTGCAGTGCGCCACAAAATTTCAAAACGACAACGAGCCGCGATTAAATTTATCCACAGGAGCGCGCCATAGTGTGCCGCTATACGCGCTGCGTAAATTTTAAAATCGCCTCTAAATTTAAAATTTTATCCGCGGTTAATACTCCCCGCAAAGCTCTAAATTTTCCACGCGCAGCGGTCTTTCGCCCTCGAAAATCACCCCAATGCCAAAAGGCTCGAAAATATCAAGCGCGCCCTCGGCAAATCTCAGCAGCCACTGCGTATCGCGTGCGTAAAACGTGCATTGCGGCAGCCCAAACGGCAGATCGCAAACGGGCATGTCAAGCAGCCTAAGCTCATCCTCGCCCAAACGATACTCGCGTCTAAGCTCGTCTCGCAGGAAGACAAGAGCGTCTTTTATGTGCCGATCGATATCCCAGGCGTCGCTGCGCGAGCAAGACCCCACATCGTCCACATCCGCCGTATCTGCAGACACGAGACAAAACGGTACCTCGCTAGAGCTTTCGCTTTTTAGCTCTGCGTACCAAATAAAGCCCTCCTCCGTCGCGACTTTTTCAAGATCGTCAAATTTCCAAGCCATTTTTTGCATTTTATTTCCGCCTCATATTTTCGCTCATCTTTTAAAATTTTGATGCCGCGCCCGTTTTTGCGCGCCGTGTTTAAATCCGCCGCCGAAATAGAATCCCGCTCGCTTCTTAAGCGGACGAGCAATGATAACGAAGTAGATTGCTTTTAAATTTTAAAATTTTAATGCAAGCCGCTTTAAATTTAAAATTTCAAAAAACCCGCCGCTTGTCTGTCGTGAGCGGAGATGAAATTTTAACTCCGCGTCTTATGGCGAGATTTTAAAATTTTACCTCGCCGCGGGGATAGCGCCGTAAAATTTCACGGCGAAATTTCAAGCTGAAATTCTAACTCAAAATTCCACGCCCGTAGCACAGAATTTAAAGCCCGAAAAATTCCATCGCGGCGACTTAGAATTTTACTCGCTAAATTTTATAAATTTTGCGCGCTTTTAAATCCGCAAATTTAATACGCCTTTACGAGCCGTAAATTTTTTAGGTATATGACGCCGTCAAAAACGCCGCCTCCATTCGGCGCAGGCCAAGAAATGGCAATTCTTTTCGGCTCCTCGTCGTATTTGGGCTCGCAATAATTCTTTGAGCAGTCTATTTTAAATACCTCTTTATCGTTGCTATCGAAATCCGTCTGAGTAGAATCTTTAGGAATTTCCAGCGTGTGGATTATACGATACGGCTCGCCCTCTTTTGTGCGGGCGGACATTATTTTTATTAGCGTGTCTGTGCTGCCGTCCGAGGTCCTATAGACCCCGTCTTGCCCCAAGCCCGCCAGCTCGAATTTTTTCTCCTTGCTATAAAACGCCGAGATTATGGAGCAGCCGCTTAAAAGCAAAGCTGCCGCAAATAACGCAAACGCTCTCATCTTTCCTCCTTAAGTCGGTTAAATTTAGTTCTTAAAACTATGAATAGGCGCGGGTATTTGGCCGCCGCGGGCGATGAAGTTGGCGGACGAGTTTTTATTTACGCTCATCACGGGCGCGCTGCCCAGAAGCCCGCCAAACTCCAGCGTGTCACCCTCTTTGCCTTTTGGGATGATGCGCACGGCGGTCGTTTTTTGATTTATCACGCCGATCGCGGCCTCGTCGGCTATGATCGCGGCGATCGTCTGCTCGGGCGTATCCTGCGGGATCGCGATCATATCGAGCCCCACCGAGCAGATCGCAGTCATCGCTTCGAGCTTTTCTAAGCTTAGCGATCCTGCGCGCACCGCGGCGATCATGCCCTCGTCTTCGGAGACGGGGATGAACGCGCCGCTAAGCCCGCCTACTTGGTTGCACGCCATTACTCCGCCCTTTTTGACCGCATCGTTTAGCAGCGCCAAAGCCGCAGTAGTGCCGTGCGTGCCGACGCGCTCCAGCCCCATCTCCTCAAGCACGCGCGCGACCGAATCGCCCACCGCAGGGGTCGGAGCTAGCGAGAGATCTACGATGCCAAATTTCACGCCCAGTCGCTCGGACGCCATTTGTCCGACGAGCTGTCCGATGCGAGTGATCTTAAACGCAGTCTTTTTCACGGTCTCGGCGACCACGTCGAAGCTCGCTCCGCGCACCTTCTCAAGCGCGCGCTTAACGACGCCCGGACCGCTGACGCCCACATTTATGACGACTTCGGCCTCGCCCACGCCGTGAAATGCGCCCGCCATAAAGGGATTATCCTCGACGGCGTTGGCAAATACGACGAGTTTGGCGGCACCAAGATCGGAAAGCCGCGCGGTTTCTTTTATCACGCGCCCCATGTCGGCGACCGCGCTCATATTTATGCCCGTCTTGGTCGAGCCGATATTTACCGACGAGCAGACCTTTTGCGTCGCGGCGAGCGCGGCGGGGATGGAGTCGATTAAAATTTTATCGCCCTTTGCGTAGCCCTTTTGCACTAGCGCCGAAAAGCCGCCGATAAAGTCGATGCCGACCTTTTGCGCCGCCTCGTCCATCGCTTTAGCAAGCGGCACGTAGTCTGCGGCATCCGTCGCCGCGCCGATGATGGCGATAGGCGTTACGCAGACGCGTTTATTTACGATCGGGATACCGAGCTCTGCTGAAATTTCATTACCGACCTTTACCAGATCGCGCGCCTTGTCGGTGATTTTTGCGTAAATTTTCTCCGCGGCTTTGCCCATATCGGGATCGATACAGTCGAGCAGGCTGATGCCCATCGTGATCGTGCGGATGTCGAAATTTTGCTCCTCGATCATCGCGATCGTTTCGGTTACGTTTTTGATGTCCATATCGGGGCCTTAGATGTTGTGCATGGCGTCAAAGATCGCCGAGCTTTGGATGTTGATTTTAACTTTTAGCTTTTCGCCTAGCTCGTTTAGCTCCCCCTTTAGAGCCGTGAAGTCCTGCTTTTCCTCGCTGGAAACCACTGCCATCATCGTAAAAAACTCGTCCAAAACCGTCTGGCTGATGTCGTCTATGTTTAGCCCAAGCTGCGCGAGCTTAGCCGAAACGCCCGCCACAATGCCAACTTTGTCCTTGCCGATCACCGTTACGATCGCTTTCATTCTTACTCCTTTTTAAAATTTAGTGCTTTTGAGCGTGGAAGCCTTTTAAAATGACTAAGCTTTGCCGCCGTTTGAAATTATCAGCGCAAACACGATTGCGACCAAAGCGTAAAATATTACCGCGAGCCATATCGCCCATCTATTCACGCCGCCGCCCCGCCTTAGAGCTTCGTCGTCCTGTTTATCCAGCAATGAAACAAAACTATCGCAAACGCAATATTCCGCCATAGCCGCACTAGTAACGCTGACTGCGATCCCTACGGCACTATCGTGTCCATCTAAAAACGGAATAAAGCAGCTAGCCACCATAACGGCAAATAGGGCTGCGGCAATTTTATACTCCTTGCGGTACAGAAAAAAGAACAGCGTGCCGAAAAAGGCCCACCAACTCCACGTGCTTACGTAATTTAACTCACGCTGCTTGCCCGCAGCGAAAAATTTCTCGCAGGCGCGTGCGTAAATTTCAACCTTGCTAGGGGTTTGCAAGAAAATTTCCAGCTTCTGTCGAAGCAACTTGCCGTCAGATAAAATTTCTCTAGCGTAATCCGTCATCTCACCCTCCTTAACGATAAATCCCCACGGCGGCGCGAACCTTTTGCATCAATGAAGCAGCCGTCGCAGCCGCTCTTTGCGCGCCCTGTCTTAGCATCTCATCCAAAATTTCGCGGTGACTTTGATAGTATTCGAATTTATCTCGCGCGTCTTTGAAATAGCCCTGCACTAGCTTGTTTAGATACGCCTTGAAGTGCCCGTGCCCCTCGCCTCCGCGCTCGTAGCGAGCCTGTAGCGCCGCCTGCTCCGCTTCGCTTAAAAATAGCTTCGCGATATTATAGACATTGCATCCGCGCCACTGCTTAGGCGCCTCTAGCGGCTCGGAGGTCGTTACGATACTTGAAATTTGCTTCTTTAGCGTCGCGGCATCTGCAAAAATATCGATCGTATTGCCGTAGCTCTTACTCATCTTGGCACCGTCTGTGCCCGGCACGATCGCCACTTCATCATTTACGCGCGCTTGCGGAATAGTTAAAATTTCGCCGTGGGCGTTGTTAAATTTAAGCGCGATGTCGCGGGCGATCTCGACGTGCTGGATCTGATCCTTGCCCACAGGCACGACCTCCGCGCTGTATAGCAAGATGTCTGCCGCCATCAGAACGGGGTAGCTGAATAGATCGTGCTTGCTCTCAAAGCCCTTGGCGATCTTATCTTTGTATGCGTGCGCTCGCTCGAGTAGCCCCATCGGCGTATATCCGCTTAAAATCCAGTAAAGCTCCAGCACCTCTTTTACGTCGCTTTGCACCCAAAACACCGTCTTTTTCGGATCGATCCCCAGCGACAAAAACGCCGCGGCGGCCTCGTAGGTGGAGTTTTTTAGCTTTGCGCCGTCGCTTACGGACGTGAGCGCATGGTAGTTTGCGATAAACATAAACATCTGCTCGCCCGCGTTTTGCGCATCCACCATCTGCTTGATACTCGCGAAGTAGTTGCCCAAATGCAGCTTGCCGCTGGGCTGAAGACCCGTTAAAATTCTCATCATTGCTCCTTTAAATCAAAATCAAATCGCCGTCTACGAAGCCCGCAGCAACGTGCTTGCACTTAAAAATTTTTGCATCTGGCATCTGCTCTCGCAGCTCGCGTAAAGCCTGCACGAGCATTTTTAAAACCTGCCGCCACGAAAGCTCGCTTAAAAAATCAAGCTGCAAGCGCGAGCTTTGTGGATAAAACTCATCCTCGTCCTCGCACGCCCAGTCGTCGTCATCCGCGTCATAACTGCTCGATCCGGCCAGCTGTAGCGCGTAAGGCTCGTAAAGATCGAAGTGCCACGCGATTACGCGCTTTGGAATTTGCTCGCGCTCTAAGCCCTCTAGTAGCTCGCGCAGCTTTTGCTTTAGCGCCTCTTTCTTTTCAAGCTTATCGCCTTTGCTCTCTTTACCGTGCGGCTTGGAATTTTTGCCGCCGCCCGGGCACTTTTGTTTAGACATCTTTTTTCCTTTTAAATTTAGCCCGTCGCAGGCGGAGCAAATTTCTTTTACGATCTTTTTTACGCTTTTATTTTCCACGTCGATTACTATGTCGGCCTTTTTTTCATAAGCCCCGTCTCTTTGAGCGTGCAGCGCCGCGGCCTTTTGCAGATCGGCTAGCAGCGGGCGCTTGGCAAATTTTTTCTCCGCGTTTTCGCTGTTTTTTAAGCGATCAATAATCCCTTCAAAGCTTGATTTTAGATACACGACGGTGCCGATTTTGTTTAAATTTTTCACGGCGTAAAAGCCGCCGCCGGTGGAGATCACGGCGCAGCGGACGGACTTTTCTAAAAATTTTGCAAGGCTCGCTTCCATCTTTCTAAAGCTCTGCTCGCCCTGCTCTTTAAAAATTTGCCCGATCTTTTTATTGGCGTAGCTTTCAATCATATCGTCGCAATCAAGCGCAAACATCCCGCTTTGCGCAGCCAGCGCCCGCGCTACCGTGCCCTTGCCGACCCCCATAAAGCCGATAAGCACGATGTTACCGCTCTTCATCGCCCTCCCCTTTTTTGCGCGGCAGCAGCACTAGCGGACTTCCCGAAAGAGCAAAGCTCGCGCGCAGCCTGTTCATCAAATAGCGCTTGTAGCTAAAATGTAGCGCTTGCGGGCGGTTCATTACAAGAGCGATCTTCGGCGGCGCAAAGCCGATCTGCGCGGCGTAGTAAATTTTAACCGATTTGCCCCGCTCGCGAGGTATCGGATGCGCCTTTATCGCGGCTTCTACCGCTTCATTGATCCTTGCGGTGCCGAGCTTGCGCGTGAAATTTGAATAAACCTCCAAAATGAGCGGGTAAATTTTATGTATCCGCTTCTTGTCCGTCGCGCTGACGCTGATGATCGGCGCGTAGGAAAGAAATTTAAACCTATCGCGCAGATCGCGGCAAAACTCGTCGTAATCGCGCTCGCAAAGATCCCATTTGTTTAAAATTATGATGAGCCCGAGTTCAAATTTAGCCGCAAGCCCCGCTATACGCTCGTCCAGCTCGTTTAGCGGCTCGCTTGCGTCAAGCACCAAAAGCGCGATGTCGGAGTTTTGCAGGATTTTTTCGGTACGATTTAGCGCGAAACGCTCGATGCCTTCGATCTTACCGCGACGGCGAATGCCAGCTGTGTCGATAAACTCAAGCGTACGCCCCCCAAATTCCGTGCTTTCGTTCACCGGATCGATCGTCGTGCCCGCATAATCGCTCACGACTGAGCGCTGCGAACCCACAAGCGCGTTTAGAAGGCTTGATTTACCGACGTTCACCCGCCCGATGATACCCACGCCGATGGTTTTACTGGCGTAAAATTCCTCGTCGCGCCCCTCTTTCGGCTCGCCCTCGTCGTTAAAGCCCTCTATAAAATCATCAAAAATTTCATCCTCGTCCTGCTGCGCGGGCGCAGGGTCCAAGAAGCCATATATCCACTCTTTCAGCTCATCGATGCCGCTGTTGTGCGAGACGGAGATCGGGAAAAATTTAACGCCGAATTCGTTAAACTCCCAGCTGCGCTCCTCGTCGCGCTTGCCGTCGATCTTATTGACCGCCAAAGCGATGGGCTTGCCAAGCCTCTGCAGCGAGAAAAATATCCGCCGCTCATCATCACTCGGAAGCAGCTTGCCGTCCGTCATAAAGATTATCAAATCCGCGCCCTTGACCTCGCTTAGCGTCTTAGCCTGCACGCGCGCAAACAGCTCGGAGGCGTCGTCCAAGCCGCCCGAATCGATCACGCGCACGCGGCGATCGAAAATTTCCGCTTCGGCTCTATTGGTATCGCGCGTCGTGCCCGCAACATCGCTCGTGATGGCGATGCGAGCGCCCGCTAGGCGGTTAAAAAGGCTCGACTTGCCGACGTTGGGGCGTCCGATGATGATCAAACTTTTCACGTTCGTCCTTGTAGTTTTTGGCGCGATTATAACCAAAAATAGATTAAAGCCAAATTCTACGCGCTCGCTCGCGGAGCTAAGCGGCAAAATTTTATAAAATTTAGGCGCTAAATTTAGCGAAATTTTATCGCGACACTAGCGGAACGCCGCCTAGATAAAAGGCCTTAAGGCGCACGATCCGTCGCCGCGGATGACGCAAAACTGGAGCTACGCGTAAATTTATAAAATTTTAAAACTGAAGCCTGTCCGCGAAAGCTAGCAACCGAAGCGCGAAACAGACACAACTGCGCGAAAGTATAAAAGTCCGCAGCTGCGTAAATTTTGACTATTCCGCGCATACAAGCGCCGAAGTACAAAACCAAGCCGTCGCGTCCAAACGTGCAAAAGCAGGCGGCGCGGCAAAATATTAAAACAGCGGAATATTAAAATTTAATCATTATGCGTGTATAATTTCGCAAATTTAAAGGGTCGCGATGAAATACAACAACTTCTTGCTGCACCATCTAAGCGTGTATTATATGCTGATGGCGTGCTTTTACAACTCTCTTACGGGCGTTTTTGCCAAGCTTTTGGGCGCGCAAATTTCATCGCTTGAGGTCGTGCTCTTTCGCAATCTGCCTGGACTTTTGATCCTGCTTTATAAAATCAAGGCTCGTCACCGTACGGCGCGCTTCGCAAACAAAGGCGGTCATCCTTTTACGCTCGCGTTTCGCGGCATTATCGGGATTTTGGGACTGATGGTATTTTTTTATAACATCGCTAACATCAGCCTAGGCGAGGCATTTACTTTTCAAAAAACGGCGCCCATTTGGACGGCGATCATTGCGTACTTTACCCTCGGCGAAAAATTCGGCGCGATGGACTGGTTCTCGGTCTGCTTGGGCTTTGTGGGCATCGTTTTGGTAATTCAGCCGCAGTTTGGCTTGCAGCCGAGCGATATTTTTGGAATTTTAAGCGGATTATTCGCCGCGATGGCGCTTACCTCCGTGCGCGGGCTACGTAAATACTATAGCTCCGATACGATCATCCTCTCTGCGCTTCTTGCCGGCACGCTGATGCCCGTAGCGCTTATGATCGCGGCGGAATTTATAGACGCGCCCGCGCTGAGCTTTATGCTTTCTAAATTTAAAATTCCAAACGCGCAGGGCTGGCTCTTTGCCGTGCTTCTGGGGCTGCTGGGGCTGTTTTATCAAACCTACGTCACCAAGGCCTACGCCGCGACGCGCAAAGCGGGCATAGTAGCTACGATCAGCTACACAGACATCATCTTTTCGACGCTATTTGGGCTGCTGCTAGGCGACGCCCTGCCCGATTTCATGGCGCTTGGGGGTATGGCGCTCATCATCGTCGCGGGCGCGCTAGTGGCGAACCGAAAGTAGCGCGCGATGAAACAAAAATTCTACTCCGCGTTTTGGCTAAAACATCTGGGCGTTTATTATATGCTCGTAGCGAGCTTCTATTTCGCGCTAAACGGCGCGCTAGCCAAGGTTATGGCGGAGCGGATGAGTAGCGCCGAGATCGTGTTTTTCCGCAACGTCGTGGGGATCGCGATCGTGCTGTTTTCGCTACGGCGGGTAAAAAACCTAGGCCCGGGCGGCAAGCCGTGGCTGCTCGCGTTTCGCGGCTTTATCGGCAGCTGCGGTATCTTAGCGACCTTTTACAACATCGCTCACATCGATCTTGGCACCGCTTTTACCTTCCAAAAGACGGCGCCCATTTTCACCGCGCTATTTTCGGCATTTTTCTTAGGCGAAAAGCTAAGCTCCAAGGGTTGGTTTGCGATACTGCTCGGCTTTGGCGGAATTTTACTCGTCGTGCGCCCGCACATCGGCATCAGCGTAACCGATGCGGTGGGAATTTTCGGCGGCATGTGCGCTGGGCTTGCATATACGAGCGTGCGCGAGCTTCGCAAACACTACGCCACCAACCTCATCGTGCTGGTTTTCGTCTCGTCCGCTACCTTTCTAAGCGCGATGATGATGGCTGCGGGCTGGGCGCTTGAAGGTAGCGAGGTTAAAATTTTAGGACTTTTCAGCGGCGCGGATTTAGCGAAGCTCGCTTATTTCAACCCGCCAAGCCTTTTTGGCTGGGTGCTAGTGGCGCTTCTGGGCGTCAGCGGTATCTACTTTCAAATTTACATGACGCGCGCTTACGCCGCTTCGCGCAAAGCGGGCATCGTCGCCGCGATCAGCTACAGCGACATCCTCTTTAGCATGGCGCTAGGAATTATGCTAGGCGACCGACTGCCGGGCCCGATCGTGCTAGCGGGCACCCTAGTGGTGATTTTAAGCGGAATTTTAATCGCCCGCGAGCGCTAAATTTCAGCGATATAAAAGTCTTAAAAAGCTAAGATTGCGATAAAGTTCTACGGCGTAGAAATATTTTTCGACGGATTTAAATTTTATGCATTTTATCGGTATCGACATCGGCTCGACCTCATCAAAGGTCGCCGTTATGGATGAGTGCGGCAAATTTTGCGAGCTGTTTTTGCTACCTAGCGGCTTTAGCGCGGTCAAAGTCGCGCGGCAAATCAAGCAAAATTTAGAGCAAAAAGGCTACGCAGGGGGCTTCGTGACAGCTACGGGCTACGGACGCGTCAGCGTGGACTACGCGCAGCTTAGCATGAGCGAAATTTTATGCCATGGCCTTGGGGCGCACTTTTTGTTCGAGAAAGACTGCACCGTCATCGACGTGGGCGGGCAGGATACGAAGGCGATCAAGATCGAAAACAGCAAGCCCGCGGATTTTATCATGAACGACAAATGCTCGGCCGGCACGGGCAAATTTTTAGAGATCAGCGCGGGGCGTTTGGGCCTCGATCTGAGCGAAATTTACAAAACCGCCCGCAAAAATCCCGCGATCAAACTAAGCTCGACCTGCACTGTTTTTGCCGAGAGCGAGATCGTCTCGCTAAGCGCAAATGGAGCCGAAACGAGCGAGATCGCCTACGCCATCGTGGACTCGTCCGCGCACAAGGTCGCCTCTCTCATCAAACGGCTGGAAAATCAAATTTATTTTTTAAGCGGTGGGCTTAGCAACGTGCCGCTCTTCAAACAGCTTCTAGGCGAGCATCTGGGGGCTGAAATTTTTACTCACGAAAACGCAATCTACTGCGGCGCGATGGGCGCTTCGCTTATCGGCGCACGCAAAGCAAATTAAATTTCAAAGGAGACGAAATGAAGATGGATTTTGACGCGCTTAAAAAGCGCAACGCAATGGCTCTGCACGATCTAAAAGAGCAAGGCAAACACGTAGTGGGAATGTTTTGCACCTATTCGCCAAAGGAGCTCATTTACGCCGCGGGCGCCGTGCCGGTTGGGCTTTGCGCCTATGACGAGAGCCCGATAGACGCCGCTCACGCGGAGCTTCCGCGCAATCTTTGCCCGCTGATCAAGGCAAGCTACGGCTACGCAGTTACTAAAAAATGCCCCTATATGAACGCCAGCGATCTCGTCATAGGCGAAACGACCTGCGACGGCAAGAAAAAGATGTATGAGCTGCTGGCAAAACATAAGGACGTCCACGTGTTGCAACTGCCGAATATGACCGGTGGCAAGAGCTTGGAGCTTTTTACCGACGAGCTTAGAGAATTTCGCAAAGTTTTAGAGCGAAAATTTGATACGAAAATCACCGATGAAGCGCTGCTCGATGCGGTGCAAATTTACAACGAAGAGCGCGATGTGATGCTGGAGCTTTTAGAGCTTGGCAAACTAAATCCGATGCCGGTAGCGGGCAGCGAAATTCATCAAATTTCATTTGCGAGCGACTTCATATATGACAAGCAGGAGAAGCTTAAAATGATACGCGCCTACATAGCCGCCGCAAAGGAGATGACGCCGCCGAAAACTCGCAAAAAGCGCATCATCATCACCGGCTGTCCAAGCGGGGGCGTGTATGAGAAGGTTATCAAGCAGATAGAGGAGCTGGGCGCGGACGTAGTGGCCTTTGAAAACTGCTCCGGCACCAAAGGCTATCAAAACCAAGTAGAAACGAAGGGTGATCTAGTCGCAAATATCGCCGAGCGCTACCTTAAAATTCCATGTTCGGTGATGTATCAAAACGACGCACGCTCGGATATTATCAAGGAATTTATCCGCGAATATCAAGCAGATGGCGTCATCGACGTCGTGCTAAGCGGCTGTCACACCTACGCGATCGAGACAAATCGCATCAAAGAGGCAAGCCGCGAAGCCGGAGCGAACTATATGAGCTTGGAGACCGACTACTCCAAACAGGACGTAGGGCAAATTCGAACGCGTCTAGAAGCGTTTATAGAACTGCTTTAAGTGGGGTCGCTCGAAATCTTAAAATAAAGAGCTTTGTAAATTTAACAATCCAAAGAAAGGAGAGATTGCATGAAATTTAAAGAGATAGACGAATCTCGTCGCGGCTTTTTAAAAGGAGCTTTGGCGACGGTGGCCATCGCCGGACCCGAATCGATGCTCGCTGGCTTCACGCCGTTTAAGCCCGATTCGCTACAAGTTTGGTCGTGCGGAGGTTTATCTGAGGCTTTTGCGCAGATAAATCAGGCGTACGAGTCCAAAACGGGACATAACATCCAGTACACAGGCGCCTTTGCGGGTGCGCTCGGAAAGTCGCTGCTAGCCTTGCAGGGCAAGACGGAGGTTTTCGGCGCCCGCGTTTTGGAGCTCTCTCAAAAACTACGCAAAGCAGGCCTTAGCCTTCGCTTTAGACCGCTATGTTTTACCGACTATGTTTTAGTAGTGCCAAAAGGCAATCCCGCGGGCATTCGCGATCTGAAGGATCTAGCGGAACCCGGCGTGCGGGTGATGCTGCCGCTAAGGGCTTCGCCTCCGGGCAGCGGACCGGTAAAGGGAATTTTGAAAAATTCCGGCCTCACAGGACCGGTTATGAAAAATATGGTAGCCAACGGAGCGTGCGTAATTACTATGATGTGCGATCTCGTAGACGGCAAGGGCGATGCGTCCATCATCGAAAAGCGCCTAACGAGGCACGATAGATTTAAAGACAGGATCGAATATATGCCTATCGACGAGAAACTCATCCCGCCCGGGCCGCTTACGTTTACGCTAAATATCATGAAATACGTAAAAGACGAGAAGCTTGCCGATGACTTTGCGGACTTCGTCTGCTCGGACGGGCAGGAAATTTTTGAGCGACACGGCTTTACCTCCATCCATTCGGCGCGTGGGCTTGAACTCATAGAAAGGTTTGGTGTAAAAGATGTTTAGTATCGTAAATATGGCAAAGATGAAAAAAGTCTCTAGGCTAACTAAAATTCGTCGTTTGGTGCAGCTGATTTTTATCGGCGCGATCGGACAATGGGCGTATTATGGAATTTTTAGATGCCCATTTATCGTGCCTTTCGTAAACTGCCAATCCTGTCCGATCGTTACGTGCTGGGGGCGGATCGCGACCGTGTTTTTCGGCTTTTGGCTATTTATCCCAGTGCTTGTTATTTTCCTCGGACGCGCGTTTTGCGGCTGGCTTTGCCCGGGCGGATTCGTAAATCAAATGCTCGGCAAATTTGCCGCTTTTAAGCTCAAGCTAAAAAATAACAGGAAGCTACGATATGCGCAGATAGGCATGGTTATAGCCGTTTTACTTAGCGCGGGCGTGTATTTTATCTACGGCAACCCCCGCGTCATGATCCCTATCCGCACCAGCGACGAGTACCTAAACGCCGTTATCATGTCCTTTAAATTTTCCGACTGGTACTGGGCGGTTCGCACTGCCGTCGTCGTGGCCCTCATCGCCGCGTCCTTGATCGTCGCAAATTTATGGTGCCGCTTCGCCTGTCCTAGCGGCGGCATAATGGAGCTGCTGCGTAAAATTTCAATATTTCGCGTTTATAAAACAGACGCCTGCGACAACTGCAACGCCTGTTTGCGCAAATGCGAAATGGGCACGAGACCGGACGAGATGAACTGCACGAACTGCGGCGATTGTATGGACGTTTGCCACGCGGACGCCATCAAATTCGGAAGGAAAAAAGATTGATGAATTTTTTCGCCAAACCCTCCTTCGATAATCACCCCTGCTTTAGCAAAAAAGCGTCCGCCGTCTGCGGGCGCGTGCACCTTCCCGTAGCGCCGCATTGCAATATCCAATGCAATTTTTGCAACCGCATCTACGACTGCGCTAACGAAAATCGCCCCGGCGTAACGGGGAGAGTGCAAAGCCCGGACGAGGCCGTGGAATACGTGGAAAATCTATTTAAATTTAGACAGGATATCTCGGTCATCGGTATCGCAGGGCCCGGAGATCCTATGTGCGATGCCGACAAGACCCTAGCGACTTTTGAAAAATGCAAAGCCCGCTTCCCTCGCGCCCTACTTTGCCTATCCACAAACGGTCTGTCCCTGCCCGAACACGTGGATGATATCGTGCGAATCGGCGTGAGCCACGTGACGGTGACCGTTAATGCCGTAACGCCGGGCGTAGGCGGCAAAATTTATGCGTGGGTGCGCCACAAAAACAAAATTTACCACGGCGAAGAGGGCGCTAGAATTCTTGGGGAACGCCAAGAGGAAGGAATCCGCAAACTAAAAGAAGCCCGTATGATCGTAAAGATCAATACGGTCGTAATCCCCGGCGTCAATATGGATCACGTCCCCCAAATCGCAAAAAAAGCCAAAGAGTGGCAGGCCGATATCATGAACTGCATGGCGATGATCCCCGTGCATGACACCCCTTTTGCAAATATCAAATCGCCCTCGAATGAAGAAATTCGCAGCATGCGAAAGCTCATCGGCGGCTCAATGGCGCAGATGACTCACTGCAGCAGATGCCGCGCCGACGCATGCGGCAAGCTTTGCGAGAAATGAAGACCTGCTTTTAGCGGGTCTTTTATCCGGCGCAGGATACACGCTCTCATAGCGCACAAAATTTTATGTAGAGATTTAAATTTAAAATTTGTCTAAATTTAGAGCTAGTAGGCAACCGATAAGCGGCTTTTTAGCGGCGGCGGTTTTTTAAAATTTAAAAACGATTTTTCAATAATATTATTTTGCTTTTATTTAACTTTGGGTATAATTCTCCCAAAATTAGGCATCTGAAAAAACCGTATAACGGTAAAATAAAGGAGACATCATGGAAAAAGTTTCAAGACGTGATCTGCTCAAAATGAGCCTAGTTGGCGCGGGTGCTTTAGCGCTCGGCTCCGTAAACGCAAATGCTGCGGTAAACGCTAAAGACGTCAAATTTGACGAAGAGTGGGACGTAGTTATCGTGGGCTCTGGCTTTGCAGGACTAGCAGCCGGTATCACCGCAGCCGAAAAGGGCAACAAAGTCCTAATCCTAGAAAAAATGGGACGCGTCGGCGGTAACTCCGTAATTAACGGCGGAATATTTGCCGTTCCAAACAGCGACAAACAAAAAGCCGAAGGTATCAAAGATAGCAACGAGCTATTTATCAAAGACTGCCTAAAAGCCGGTCGCGGACTAAACCACGTAGATCTCATCGACACCATCGCTACTCGCGCTCAAGACGCATATAAACTAACTCTAAAATGCGGCGCTAAATACATCGACAAGGTTACTCACGCAGGCGGACACAGCGTACCTAGATCGCTTCAAACCGCTAACGGCTCGGGTTCCGGTATCGTTCAGCCGATGGTAGAATACTTTAAAAACCTACAAGGCTGCGAGCTAAGACAAAGAGCTAAATTTGACGAATTCGTCCTAGGCGAAGATGGCGGCGTAGACGGCGTGATCATCAGAGAGGATTATAAATTTGATCCAAAGAGCCAAAAAGACGATGCCGAAAACACTACTGGAACTAAAAAGACTATAAAAGCTAAAAAAGGCGTAGTGCTAGCTGCGGGCGGATTCTGCCGCGACGTATTCTTTAGACAGGTTCAAGATCCGTCTATCTTGCCTACTACGGATAGCACAAACCACCCGGGCGCAACAGCAGGCGCTATGAAAGAGGCATTTAGGATCGGCGCAACTCCGGTGCAGCTAAGCTGGATACAATTCGGTCCATGGGCATGCCCTGATGAAAAAGGCTTTGGCGTTGGCTCTATGTTTAACGTAAACGGAAGCTTCCGCTACGGAATTTCAGTCGATCCAAGAACCGGCAAACGCTATATGAACGAGCTAGCAGACCGCCGCACCCGCTCTCAAGCTATGTTTAAAGTAATCGACGCAAAAGCAGATATCTATCCTATCAACTTCTGCGACTCTGAGGGTGTAAAAAACATGGTCATACCTGAGCACTACACTAAACCGCTGGAATCTGGCGTACTAAAGAAATTTGAAACTCTAGACGAACTAGCTGCAGCTTATAAAATCCCTGCCGCAGAGCTAAAAAAGACCGTCGAGAGATATAACAGCTTCGTTAAATCAGGCAAAGACGAAGACTTTGGCAAACCAATGGATAAAACCACCACAAACGGCGTAGATATCTCTAAAGCGCCTTTCTACGCTATGCGCGGTACGCCAAAACTTCACCATACTATGGGCGGTATCGATATCAATACCAAAGCTCAGGTTATCTCTTTGCAAACCGAGATGCCAATCCCAAGATTATTTGCAGCAGGCGAGATCACAGGCGGCGTACACGGAGCTAGCCGCTTAGGTAGCGTGGCGATAGCAGATTGTCTAACGTTTGGTATGATAGCCGGTGAGAATATAGGCTAATTTGAGGCGTCTTTCGGACGCTTTTTGTGGAGCTTGCTAAAATTTTGCTTGGCAGACTAATTTTTGCTTCGCGTTGCTCGCAACTGCAAGCAGGAGTCTAGCCTGTGCAAAATTTTAGCCGCACAACCCCAAAAATCGCCTCGAAATACTTGCAAATCTTATTTCGTATCGCAGGTCAAATTTAAGACTAAATTCGAGAATTCGGCTTGCGATACTTTTAAATTTAAAGCCGAATTTGCAGTTAAATTTGTAAATTTGACATCCGAAAGGAATTCGCATGAAACATAAAGCGTTTCTCGCCTTGTGCGTATCTATGCTACTATGCTCTTTTGCATTTAGCGCAGAAGCCTTAGGCGCAAAGATAACGTCTTTAGCCGATCTTAACGTCACCGACGAGCTGCGAGCCAAACACCCTTTAAAACCTCACCACGAAAAGCTAAGCTTCACCTGTCTTGATTGTCACGAAGGACAAGGAAACGATGCTAGTAAATTTAAATCTATCGGCGATAAAGGCTGTATATCCTGTCACGGCGACAAGAAAAAGATAGCTAAAAGACTAGAATACATGGATCTGCTAAAAGCAAATCCCCACAACTCGGTTCACGACGGCCCTACGCTATACTGCGACGAGTGCCACAACGAGCATAAAAAATCAACCAATATGTGCACGGAGTGCCACGAACACGAAGTTCCGCAATGGATGGGGGTAACGCCATGAAAATTTCAAAGAAAGTACTAGCGCTTATTATATTAGTAAGCGGCATTATAGGGTTTTTAGTCGTACTGCCCGTGCATTACGCCCTAGAAGAAACTAGCGGAGAGAAGTTTTGCGTAGTATGCCACGAGATGGATCCTATGGTTATAGCTTATAGTAACGACGTACATAGCGGTAAAGGTAAAAGCGGAGTAAGGGCTAAATGCGTGGACTGCCACATACCTCATGATAACCTAGCCAAATACGTTTTAACTAAAGCTAAAAACGGACTCATGGAGGGATACGTTCATTTCTTTAAAGACCCGGAGGCTATAGACTGGCATAAAAATAGAGAGAAAAGAGAGCACTTCGTATTTGATAACGGTTGCGTTAGCTGCCATACGAATTTGGTAGATAATAAGCTAACCTCAGCCCAGGCTCAAAAGATGCACGCTCACTATCAAAGCTTGTTAAATACCGATAAGCAACTAACCTGCGCTAGCTGTCACGCCGAGGTAGGCCACAGCGGACTAAACAACATGCTAAACTACTGGAAGCCTGAATACAAAATCTACGAAAAGAAAGCCGCAATCAAAAAAGAAGAGATAAAGAAGGCTTATTTTGGGGAGGATTATGTGGGGCCAAAAGAGGTGAAGACTGAAGATAAAGAAGGCAATGCCACCAAAAAGTAGGCTAAAATGAAGAAATTTTGCTCGTTAGCGACGACGTGGAGATGCAACTAAGTCTCAACGCCGCGCTTTAGCAAGAATTCGGCAAATTTTAAGCCAGCAAAATTCACACGATAACGGGAGTCGGACTCCCGTTATGATCTTCATAGACAGACCATCTCTACGCTTTATAAGAAAATTTACTACGCCAAATACGACTACTTTATAATCAAACTTTTACCCAAAAAATTTTATCTCTCGTATTTAGAAGCTGCCGAATTTTATTCGGGAATAAATTTTAACCAAAGCTCGCATCTACTCAGCTCAAAACATAAAATTTAAAATAAGCCGTTTTCGATATAATTTTCAAAAATTTCGGAGCGAGAAATGGGTAGAAAAGAGCTTTTGAGCGGCATAAAACGTATCGTCGTAAAAATCGGTACTTCGACGCTTACCAATGCGGACGGTTCTCTAAATGAGCGGCTCATCAAAAGTCTAGTCGCGCAAATTTGCAAGCTAAAAGATGCGGGCTTTTGCGTGGCTTTGGTAAGCTCAGGCGCCGTGGGCGCGGGCATGGGGCTGCTAGGCATCGCGCAAAGACCTAAAATTTTAAGCCGCAAGCAGGCTCTAGCGGCGGTCGGACAGGTCGCGCTGATGCATCTTTACGAGCGGCTGTTTTGGGCGCATGACCGCATTATCGCGCAGCTGCTGCTAAGCCGCGGCGATTTTAGCGACAGAGCGCGCTATCTTAGCGTGCGAAACGTCTGCGCGGAGCTACTCTCGCGCGGCATCGTACCGATCATAAACGAAAACGACCCCGTCGTAGCAGATGAACTCAAAGTGGGCGACAACGACACGCTAAGTGCGCTAGTAGCGGGGCTAATCGATGCTGATCTGCTCGTGATTTTAAGCGATATCGACGGGCTGTACGACAAAAATCCGAACGAGCATGCGGACGTAAAACTTTTAAGCTTTATTGAAAAAATCGACGAGCACGTCGTCAAAATGGCAGGCGGCGAGGGCAGTAAATTCGGCACGGGCGGCATGGCGACCAAGATCGCGGCGGCGCAAATGGCAAATCAGATCGGCACTAGCCTGATCATCGCAAACGGGCGTACGGACGGAATTTTGCTTAAGATAGCGGCGGGCGACGAGGTCGGCACCCTCTTTAGCGCGGGCGCGGCGCGGCTTAGCTCGCGTAAATATTGGCTCGCATACGGCGCGATCAGCAAAGGTGCGGTGATTATCGACGCGGGGGCGGCAGAGGCGATAAAATCGGGCAAAAGCCTGCTTGCGGTCGGGATTGCCGAGGTGCGCGGCGAGTTTGAGCGTGGCGAGATCGTAAACGTCTACGCGACCGACGGCAAGCTGCTGGCGCACGGCATTAGCAACTATTCAAGCTGCGAGCTTGAGCGCATAGCGGGCGCAAAAAGCGATGAGATAGAGCATGCTTTAGGCTACAAAATCGACGATGACGCGATCCACGCGGATAATATTGCGCTGCAATGAAATTTTAGCCGTGTTCTGTGCGTTTAAAATTTCAAACGGAAGGCGTAGATGAAAAAGATTATATTTTTTTGCACTACTCTTGGCGGGCGCGGCGTGGACGGCGAAATTTGACGAACCGGACGCCGATAAAAACGGCGAGCTAGACGTTCTTGAGCTGCGCGGATATTAGCTAGTGTGGATTACGTAAAAGCGCATGCACGAATTAGAATGAGAAGGTTGGGCGTAATGCCTGGCGAGTAAGCGAAATTTTGACGCAAGAAAATCAGAAATAAAATGACCCAAAAGGCGCGCTAAATTTAAGCCGCTGCGCACGGATCAAATAATAACGCGCAGGAATTTTAGACGCGATAGAGGCGCTACTCGCGGTATTTTGATACAAAGCGTGCGATTTGATTTATAGATTAAGGAGCGAAAATGAACGAAATTTTAGAGATCTGTAAGCGCGCAAAGGCCGCTTGCGGCGAGCTTTTGAGGCTTGGTAGCAAGGCTAAATTTGAAATTTTAAACGCCGTAGCAAACGAGCTGCTAGCGCAAAAAGAGGGTATAAAAGCGGCAAACGCCAAAGACCTTGCAAACGGCGAGAGATCGGGCCTTAGCCTAGCATTGCTGGACCGCCTAAGGCTAACCGATGCCCGTATCGAGGCGATGGCGCAGGGCGTGCGCGAGGTGGCGGGCTTTGCAGAGGTTGTGGGCGAGAATCTAGGCGGCTGGGCTCATCCAAACGGCATGCAAATCAGCCGCGTGCGCGTGCCGCTGGGGGTGCTTGGTATCATCTATGAGAGCCGTCCAAACGTAAGCATCGACGCTGCGGCTCTAGCGCTAAAAAGCGGCAATGCAGCGATCCTGCGAGGTAGCGCCAGCGCGCTAAATTCAAACATCTTTTTAGTAAATTTATTTAATGAAGCGGGGGCGAAATTCGGCTTACCGACGGGCGCAGTGCAGCTCGTAGAGAGTCCTGAGCGCGAAGTAGTGGCGCAAATGGCGAAAATGAGCGAGTATATCGACGTTTTGATACCGCGAGGCGGCAAGAGCTTAAAAGATTTTATCGCGCAAAACGCGACCGTGCCGATTATAATGACCGGTGCAGGGGTTTGCCACATCTTTGTCGATGAGAGCGCAAATTTGAGCGAGGCGGCAAAGATAATCAAAAACGCTAAAACCCAGCGTCCAAGCGTCTGTAACGCCGTTGAGTGCGTGCTTTTGCATGAGCGCGTGGCGGGCGAAATTTTGCCTGAGCTTGTGCGCGAGATGCCGGAGGTCGAGTTTCGCGTGAGCGAGCAGCTTCTGAGTGCGTGCGAGTCGGAGCTGCGAGGCGCTAAAAACGTCAAGCTCGCAGGCGAGAGCGACTTTGGCGCCGAGTTTTTGGATCTCGTGCTAGCTGTGCGCGCCGTGCGGGATACGCAGGAGGCGATTAGCTTTATAAATGCGCATTCCAGCGGGCATTCGGACGCGATTTTAAGCGAGGATTACGCAAACGTCGAGCGGTTTTTAAACGAAGTCGGCAGCGCGGTCGTCTACGGCAACGCCTCGACGCGCTTTAGCGACGGCAGCGAGTTTGGATTCGGCGGCGAGATCGGCATCAGCACGCAAAAGCTGCACGCCAGAGGGCCGATGGGGGTGAGAGAGCTCACGACCTATAAATACGTCGTCCGCGGAGGCGGGCAAATTCGTTAGCGGCTCGTCTTTTTCTAAAAGGCTCATCTTGCGAGCGCTTTTGAGAGAAATTTTGCTTCTCTTGCGCTCGCAACTGCAAGCAGAAGTCTAGCTTGCGCAATTTTTAGCTTCTAACTCAAAAAATCGCCTCAAAATACTTGCAAATTTTATCTTATATCGCAGGCTGAATTCCCTCTGTGATACTTTTACCTAATAAACTTGAAATTTTATAAATCACCTCTGTCAAAATTTTAAAAATATATGAGCTAAAGTTTTGTCATGCAGGCGAAATTTTGTATCACGTCTTACTAAAATTTAAAATTTTTAATAAAAATTATATATTCCGCACGATATAATCGCGCATCTGCTCGCAGCGCGAGCGATAGCTAAATTTCAAGGAGATTCAATGAAAATATTTAAAGCCCTGCTCGCAACAGCGCTAATCACCGCCACCCTAAGCGCTAAGACGCTTAAAGAGGGCACGCTCGTAATAGCCACGGAGGGGACTTACTCGCCGTATTCTTTCTATGACGAGAAAAATAATCTTACCGGCTTTGATGTCGATATCGCTCGCGCACTAGCAAAAGAGCTAGGGCTAAAGGCGGAATTTTTAACCGCGCCGTGGGATGCGATGCTCGCGGCATTTGACGCAGGCAAAGCGGACATAGCGATGAATCAAGTAAGCATCACGCAGGAGCGCAAGAAAAAATATAATTTCAGCGAGCCTTATACTGTGGCTTATGCTGCGCTAGTAGTGCGAGCTGATAACGAGGAGATTAAGAGTTTTGCGGATCTTAAAGGCAAAAAAAGCGTCCACTCCGCTACTAGTAACTGGGCTGACATGGCGCGCAACTATGGCGCTGAAATCGTCACAGCAGACGGATTTAGCAAGGGTGTGGAGCTTATCATAGCTCGTCGCGCAGACGCTACGATCAACGACAACATCACATTTTTCGACTATATGAAGCAGCGCCCGAACGCCCCGCTAAAGATCGCAGCTCAAGGCAATGAGCCGATCTATTCCGCCGTGCTGCTTAAAAAGGATGATGAGCTGACGGCGCAGATAAATTCCGCGCTAAAATCGCTAAAGCAAAAAGGCGTGCTGAAAGAAATTTCACTTAAATATTTTGGCAAAGACATTACGGAGTAAATTTTACGACCGCTTAGTTGAAGCGTGGAATTTTAAACTTAGCTGAGCGGAATTTTGCATTTTAAATTTCGCTCATAAAATTTTGGAGGAATTATGAAAAATTTAATAAAAACTTTGCTTGCGTGCGCACTTTTAATATGCGGCGCAAACTCTAAAACGCTACGCGAAGGTACGCTTAAAGTAGCTACGGAAGGTACTTTTTCGCCATTTTCGTATTATAACGACAAAAATGAGCTCGTAGGATACGACGTAGATGTCGCGCGCGCAGTCGCCGAAAAGCTTGGTCTAAAAATAGAATTTCTAACCGCGCCTTGGGATGCGATGCTTGCAGCATTTGATGCAGGCAAGGCAGACGCTGTGTTTAATCAAGTAAGCATTACTGATGAGCGCAAGAAAAAATATGAGTATTCTGTGCCCTACACCGTCGTTTACGGAGCTATCATCGTGCATAAAGATAACAACGACATTAAAAGCTTCGAGGATTTAAAAGGCAAGAAAAATGCAGACTCCGCTACCAGCAACTGGGCGCAAGTCGCTAAAAAATACGGCGCGCAAAACGTAACTGTAGATAGTTTCGCTAAAAGTATGGAGCTGCTGATCGCTCGCCGCGTAGATACCGTCGTGCGCGATAATACCGTATTTTACGACTTTTTAAAGCAGCGCCCGGACGCTCCGATTAAGATCGCTGCAAAGCTAAAAGACGTCGATTATAGCGCTGCAATAGTTCAAAAGGGCAATAAAGAGCTCGCAGATCAAATCAGCAAAGCCTTAAACGAACTCAAAGCCGAAGGCAAGCTAAAAGAAATTTCGCTTAAATATTTCGGCAAAGATGTGAGTGAATGAACGAAACAAGCAGAATTCTAGAGCTTGTTAGGAGCTCGCTAGAACCAATGGCGCTAGCCCTGCTGCAAGTTACGATCCCGCTTACGATAATCTCATTTCTGCTCGGGCTCGTGCTTGCGGTGCTGACGGCGGTCGCACGCATCGCAAATTTTAAAATTTTAAAGCAGCTAAGCGAAATTTATATTTGGATTTTTCGCGGCACTCCGCTTTTGGTGCAGCTTTTTATCGTCTATTTCGGACTTCCAATCGTTGGGATCACACTTGATGTTTGGACTGCTGCGATAATTACCTTTAGCCTAAATATCGGCGCTTACGCTTCAGAGGCGGTGCGAGCTGCGATCCTATCAGTGCCAAAGGGGCAATGGGAGGCGGCTACCTCGCTAGGCATGAGCTATGCTCAAATCCTGCGCCGTATTATCGCTCCGCAAGCAGCACGCATATCGCTGCCGCCGCTATCAAATATATTTATTTCTACACTTAAAGACACTTCGCTTGTAGCCTCGATTACGATGGTCGATATGTTTATGGTCGCTCAACGTATCGCTGCGCGGGCATTCGATCCGCTTACGTTATACGTACTGGCGGCGCTATTTTATCTAGCAGTCTGCACCCTTCTTACGTTCTTACAATCCAAGCTAGAGCGACGATTTTCAAGGTTCGTATGATGATAAAATTTACGAACTTAACTAAGCGCTTCGGCGATCACGTCGTGCTAAATGGGCTAAGCTTAGAATTTCGCGACGGGCAAACGACAGTGATTTTAGGAAGCTCCGGCTCCGGCAAATCCACGATGCTGCGCTGCATAAATCTGCTCGAAATTCCAAGCGGCGGCGAGCTACAGCTAGGCGAGTTTAAGATAAATTTCGACGCTCAGCATAAAACAAGCGAATATCATCCATTCCGCGCGCATACGGGCATGGTTTTTCAAAGCTTCAATCTCTTTCCGCACCTCAACGTCTTACAAAACGTCATCGAAGCACCCGTACACGTGCTAAAGCAGCCACGCGAGCTTGCCGAGGCAAATGCAATGGCGCTGCTAAAAAAAGTCGGTATGGCGGATAAAGCTGGCGCGTATCCGGCTCGCCTCTCCGGCGGTCAGAGCCAGCGCGTGGCGATCGCGCGGGCGCTTGCGATGCAGCCTGAGTTTTTGCTGCTGGATGAGCCTACGAGCGCGCTTGATCCCGAGCTTGAGGCGCAGGTGTTAAAAACTATCGCCGAGCTTGCCGCAGAGGATCGCTCGCTTATCATCGTCACGCACAATATGGGCTTTGCGCGCAAGATCGCAGATAGAATTTTATTCTTAGACGGCGGAGTTATCGCATTCGACGGCGACGCAGAGGAATTCTTCGGTAGCAGCGATGAGCGCATAGCTAAATTTATCGGAGCGATGAGCTTTTAAATCCATTAAATTTTAAGGAGAAAAGATGAAAATAGATACCCTAATCGTAAAGGGCATAGAGGCTAAGTCCAACCCCCACAACGCGGTGATTCCGCCGATATATCTAGCCAGCACCTTCGTGCAAGAAAGCCTGGATGATTTCGGCAAATACGCCTACTCGCGCGGCGCAAATCCTACGCGCAACGCCTTCGAGGAACTTTTCGCAAAATTTGAAGGCAGCAAATACGCCTTCGCGCTAGCCTCGGGTATGGCAGCTACGAGCGCTGCATTCGCGCTGCTTAAAAGCGGCGATCGCGTGCTGCTAAATAATAACGTTTACGGCGGCACCTATCGCTACGTAAGCGGGATTTTTAAAAATCAAGGGGTCAATTACGACTTAGTGGACGATCTGAATTCGATCAGCGAAATTCCGAGCGACGTCAAAATGGTCTTCATCGAAACGCCATCAAATCCGCTTTTGCGAGTAACCGATATTGAGCGCATCAGCGGGCTCGCGCATAAAAACGGCGCGCTTGTGGTGATGGATAATACCTTTTTGACCCCGTATTATCAGCGCCCGCTAGAGCACGGCGCAGACGTCGTGGTTTATAGCGCGACCAAATACATAGGCGGACATGCCGATCTAATCGCCGGCATCGTTACGACGAACGACGATGAGCTTGCTGCAAGAATTCAGTTTATGAAAAACACTCTGGGTGCGACGCTATCGCCTACCGACGCGTATTCGCTCATACGTGGGCTTAAAACGCTAAGCGTGCGCTTCGACCGCCAGAGCGAAAATACGCTAAAGATAATAGAATTTTTACGCAGCAATCCTGCGGTAGAGGCGGTAAATTTTGCAGGCTCGCATTCTGCGAGCGAAAAAGAGATACAAGATCGCCAAGCTAGCGGTATCGGAGCGGTCATCTCGCTGGTGCTTAAGCCACAATACGACTATAAAACCTTTGCGCGCAGCCTTGAGCTATTCGATCTAGCCGTGAGCTTGGGCGGCGTAGAGAGCCTGATCTGCCACCCCGCGTCGATGACGCACGAGAGCTATCCGCGCGAGCTGCAAGAGCGCATCGGCATCAGTCAAAATTTGCTGCGCCTAGCCATAGGCATCGAAAACGCCGACGATCTCATAGCAGACCTTGCCGCCGCGCTAGAAAAATCTAAAAAATAGGCGGCGCGAATTTTACGTAAGCTCGCGAAATTTCTATGCAGGCTTGTAAAATTTACGCGCGCAGAATTCATGCCAAAATTTAGTCCGAAATCCTTATAGCTTCGCTCGTGAGGCTATAAGGGCGCCGGTTTTTACGGACCAGCGCGCAGGCGGGCTTAAAAAGACCTCTTACAGATCATTTCATTTTCTAAAAATTCCTTTTTGCAAAGCCTATGTCTATTTTCTCGCGGGTTAAATTTTGTATGAATTTTCACTCGTTAAATTTCACAAGGCGCGCGTATAATCCGCTAGCCGCTCGCAATCGCTCGGTCTAAATTTAGCGCGATTAAATTTATCAAACGAATGAATTTGGGCCCCGTCCTGCTCAAAATTTAAAATTCTACGCGCCGTTTAAATTCCGCTTAAAATTTTAGCCGCGCTTTAAATTTAGCATAGCTACTTCAGCTCGCCCCAGCGCTTGGCGATGTTTAGGCTCGTCTTTAAGGGCACATTCAGGCTTGCCGCACTTTGCATTATCTCCTGCGCGCGCGCGCCGAAGCTCTGCGCCAAATCGTCCCGCACCTCGAAGATCAGCTCGTCGTGGATCTGCAAAATCAGCCGCGCCTCGTCGCTTAGCAGCGGCGAAATCTCAACCATCGCCTTTTTGATGATGTCGGCGGCGGAGCCTTGAAATTTCGTATTCACCGCCTCGCGCTCGTAGCTCGCATATACCATGTTGTTTCGCGCGTTTGCGAAGTCAAAGTAGCGCCTGCGCCCAAAAAGCGTGCTTACGTAGCCGTCCGCTTTCGCGTCCGATTTTATGCTCTGCAAAAATTCCTTGATCGTAGAAAACGCCGCGAAATAGCGCTCGATATAGCTCTTCGCCTCGGCGCGCGCGATGCCTAGGCTGTCGCTTAGCTTGCCCGCACCCATGCCGTAGATGAGGCCGAAATTTATACTCTTTGCGATCGTGCGGTGCGCGGGCTGCGCATCGCCGAAGATGCTGATCGCCGTGCGCGCGTGAATGTCCTCATCCGCCCTAAACGCCGCCAAAAGCGCAGGATCGCGCGAAAAGTGCGCTAGCAGGCGCAGCTCGATCTGCGAGTAATCAAGCGAGATCAGCGAGTAGCCTTCGTCTGCTAGAAAGCAGTCCCGTACGTCCTTCGCAAACGTGCCGCGCGCGGGGATATTTTGCAGGTTCGGATTTTTGCTCGCTAGCCGCCCGGTGGCCGTGCCGGTCTGCAAGAAATTCGATCTGACGCGGTTTTGCGGATCTGTAAGGGCAAGCTGTAGCAGCGGCTCGCAGTAGGTGTTTTGCAACTTAAACAGCTCGCGATAGTCTAAAATTTTACCCACCGCGGGATGTAGCGCCGTAAGATCCTTCAGCACGCTTTCGTCGGTGCTGTAGCCCGTCTTCGTGCGTTTTGCGGCAGGAAGCCCTAGCCGCTCGAAAAGCACGGCGCCGAGCTGAGCGGGAGAGTTGATATTAAACTGCTCGCCGCAAAGCTCGTAAATTTCATCCGTGAGCGCCCGCAGGGACTTTTCGTTGCGCCCGATTAGGCTCTTTATCATCTCCGCGTCGATCTTGATGCCGTATCTTTGCATCTGCCAAAGTACCCGCACGAATGGAAACTCAAGCTCCTGCGCGAGCTTAAAAAGCGCGGGCTCGAGCAGCCCCTTTAGTTTAAAATACAGCCTCAGCGTCACCCACGCATCCTCGCTCGCATAGATCGTAGCGGCGTCCAACTCCACGGAGGCGAAGGTCTCGCCCTTTTTGACGACGTCGCCGAAATGCACGGTCTCATACCCAAGATACCGCGGCGAGATAGAGTCCATCCCCACGGCGTTTGCGGGATCGAGCAGCCACGCTAGCACCATCGTATCGGCAAAGCGCGCAGGTGGCTCAATGTTAAAATTATTTTTCACGATCTCAAAATCGTATTTTAAATTTTGCCCCACGACATATCCGCGAAACAGCGAGCCGATCGCGGTTTTTGCGGCGTCCGAAGAAATTTGAGCCGGAGCGCCCAAATAGCTATGCGCGAGCGGGACGTAGTAGGCGCGCTCCTCGTTAAATGCAAATGAAAAGCCCACGATCTTGGCGCTCTTGCTATCGACGCTAGTGGTTTCCGTATCAAAGCTCACTAGGGTATCGGCGCTGACGCTCTCGCACAGCCTCGCAAGCTCCGCTGCATCGGTGATACAAACAGGCTCAAATGGCGCTTTAAAAGCGCGCTCAGAATTTTTCTCGCTGCAAGCGGAGCCGCCTGGGATAGAATTTTGCCCGTCTAGCCTCCCTACGGTAGCGTCCAAGATAGATCCGCCGCGAGACGGCTCTGCGCCGGAGCCTTTGCCGCCCGCGCCCAAAACGGAGCTTTTTGCGCCCGCGCTTTTGCCCTCGCTCCAAAGATCAAGCCCGTTTTGCTCCTGCAAACTTAACGCGGATAGCAGTCTATTTAGCGCATAGTCTTTTAAAATTTCGCGGATTTTAAAAAGCGGATTTTGCTGCGGAAATTTCGCGTCCTCTAAAGGCGGGATTTCCAGCTCGTCGTAAAGCGTAGCCAGGCGCTTGCTTATGTAGGCGCTCTGCTTTCCTTCTATCAGATACTCGCGCTGTTTGTTCTGCGGCAGGTGGTCTAAATTTGAATAGATCCCATCAAGCGAGCCCCATTCGTCTAAAAGCTTCTTTGCTCCCTTGTCGCCGATGCCCCGCACGCCCGGGATATTATCGGCGCTATCGCCGCAGATCGCTAAAAAATCCACGATCTGCTCGGGATAGACGCCGTAGCGCTGCAAGCACTCCTCTCTTCCGTAAAGCATCTTTTTGCCGTGGCTGTAAATTTTAACGTTTTCGCCGATGAGCTGATAGAGGTCCTTGTCGGAGGTAACGATGTTGATTTTATGCGTGGCGCCGTGCTTTTTAACGACGCTTGCGATGAGATCGTCCGCTTCGTAGCCCTCGCGTCCGAGCGAGTAAAGCCCCATCTTTTCGATCATCTCGATGCAGACCGGCAGCTGCTGCAAAAGCGCAGGCGGCGGGGCTTGGCGGTTGGTTTTATAGTTGGGATCGATATCCGAGCGGAAGGTCTTACCCTTGCTATCCAGAGCGAAAATTATATAATCGCTCTTAAATTCTTTCGAAAGATTTGCGATGAAGCTCGCAAATCCGCTCACCATGCCGCTGGGTTTGCCGTCTTTGGTCTTAAGCCCGCTCATAGCGTAGTAGAGCCTGAAAAAAAAGCCGAACGTATCGATGATCGTGATGGTCTGCATAATGGTCCTCGGATTTAGAATTTTAACGCGTAGTGTATTAAAATTCGGCTAAATTTACAAATTCCGAATAGGACTTGACCTGCCTCATTTCAAAATTTTAAAATTTGCTATATAATCGCGCGAAATTTTAAAAAAGGATCAAGTATGAATTTTTTCACAGACTGGCAGGAGCTCGACGCGACGGGCGCTACGGTGAAATTTTATAAAAAATCACAAGGCGGCGTAGAATACATCGGCTTTGATTCGCGCAAATGCGTTCCGCCCGAGCCGATGGTAAATGCGCTGGTGGCGCTAAATTTCGTAAAAGACGAAACCAAAAAGGTGGTCATGGTCAATCATAAATTTCCGATGGGGCTGATCCCGAAGATCGAGTCTAAATTTGACATTGCCCGCGAGGATCTAGAGAGCGACGCGGTCAAGCTCACCATCAGCCTAAAGCCTGGCGCAATCAATGAGGGCTTTGATACCGACGCGAAGTGCCACGGCTAAAGGGCTTTAAAATTTAGATGAATATCACGACATTTTCGCCGCCGTTTCGCATCGTAGGCGGCTATTTCATCTGCGGCTTTATCTTTTTGCTGCTAAGCGCGGCGAGCTTTTTAAAGGCGGATTTCGGCGCGATCCAGGCGCCGCAGACGGCGAGCTTTTTTCATGTATTTTTGCTAGGATTCGTAATCAGCATAATCATCGGAGCGCTCTATCAGCTCACCTCCGTCATCATCCAAAAGGAATTTTTCACCGTCAAATTTGCGTTTTTAAATCTCCTCGCCTACGGCGCGGGCGTGGCTCTGCTAAGCGCGGGATTGCTACTTTCAAATATCTCGCTGATGCACGCAGGCGGCGGCGTTTTGCTGCTTAGCCTATTTTATTTTACGATCTGCTACGCGCTAAGCTTCATCGGCACGCCCAAATGGAGCTTCCCTGCCGTAGCGCTTGCGATCTCGGCTGCGTTTTTAGCCGTAGGGATCAGCCTTGGCTTCGCGCTCGTGTTAGCGCTTAGCGGCGTGGAGATTTTCGGAGTGTATTTTTCAGAAATTTTATCCTATCACATATACTTCGTGCTAGGCTTTGTGTTTTTCGTCATCGTAGGCGCTGCGTGCGTGCTGCTGCCGATGTTTAGCCTGGCGCACGATCTAAGCTTCGCGCTAGCAAAAGCTTCACTGGCGCTGTATCTGCTCGCGGGGCCGTTTTTGCTAAAAGATTTTGGAATTTTCATCGCCTTTGCCGCGCTTGCGAGCTTTGCGGCTCAGGCGATCTATATCCTAGCCAGGCGGGTGCGAAAAGCGATCGATTATTGGAATTTAAACGTCTATATCTCGCTGGCGGCTTTGGGATTTAGCGCGGCATTTTGGCTAATGGGTCGCGCGGATACGGCGGCGTTTGGGCTGCTATACGGCTTTTTGTTCGCCTTCATCGTCGCGCACCTTTATAAAATCGCGCCCTTTCTCATCTGGTATCACTACGTCTCGCCCTTCGTCGGCAAGCGCAAAATCCCTATGCTTGAGGATATGATAATCAAAAAGATCGCCTATGCAGCCTGCGCGCCAAACGTCTTAGCGCTTGCATGCGCGAGCTTCGGAGCGCTAACGCCCGCGGTTATCTTGCAAGCGGTAAGCATAATTTTGGTGCTAATCAACATCGTAAATATCTTTAACTACATAAAATTTGGAGAGGAAAAATGAAAGTAACAAAGGAGCAAGTTTACGACGCGCTTCGCGCCGTGGTGGACCCTGAGGTGGGTTTTGACGTCGTGTCGCTAGGGCTCATCTACGACGTAGCGGTAGATGAGGCAAACAACGCCAAAGTCACGATGACGCTATCGACTCAGTCGTGCCCGCTGCATGAGATGATGGTGGAATGGGTACGCGCGGGTGCCGAGAGCGTGGATGGCGTCGGCGAGGTAGAGATTGATCTCGTCTTTGAGCCGATGTGGAATATTGACATGGCGGAGGATCACGTCAAAGAAGCGCTCGGCAAATTTTAAATAGCTTTGCCGCGCCCCGTAGTTTAAGCTTTGAAATTCTAAAATTAGACTTCAAATTTATACCTAGGGGCTGCTATGAAAAAATTTACCGATGGCGAGAAAGAGATCCTGCTTCAAACGCAAGGGCTTAGTTTGATTTCAAAGACGCTACAAAACGGCAAAGAAAGACTGAGCTCTAAAGAATTCGTAAACCACGATGCTCTGCAAAAAGCTTTCGTAAAAAAGCAAGTTGATGCTCTAAAAAAGGGCTTCATCTACGAAAACAAAAAAGCGAAATTCGGCGAGGCGCTAGCGCATGCCTATATCGGCGGCGGATACAGCGGGGCGCTTGGATTTGCCGAGTTTGAGGATAAATTTTACGTCTATAAATGTAATTTTGACGAGCATGGCTGCGATTATTTAATCGTGCTGGACGACGAGCTAAAAACTCTTGCGCAAATTAAGCTACCAAAAATTTTAGCGTGGAAAATGACTGCTACCAAAAAAGCTTTAGTGCTTGATTTGGACCACGAATTCTTTCTTTTTGACGGAGAGAAATTCAGTAGGCTTTTTGAAGCCTGGGGTATCACAGGAGAAGGCTTTAGCTCTGCTCTAAGCGGCAACGGCGAAATTCTAGCCTGCGGCACGGATGGAATTTTAGCTTTCGGAAGCGACAAGAAGCTAAATTTTAAAACGGAATTTTCTGCAAAAGCAATAGGCTTCGGCAATAAAATTTGCGTAGTCTGTGGGGATAAAGGCGGCAAAAATGTCGCTAGGCTCTACCGCCTAAAAGACTTCGCCGAGCTTTGCCGTATCGAATGCGACGTGGGCTATATCCACTCTCTAAACGTAGGGCTTATCAAAAATGATGCAATTTTGGTCGTAAATAACGGCTTTGATGAGCTGTATTTTTGGGACGTCGCAAGCAAAAAGCGTCTAAGCGCACCAAAAAGCTTGCCAAGAAGCGTAATGAGGTTTGCCGCAAACGATCAAATTTTTCTTACATACTTTTACGGTGGATTTAAAGCATTCAGCTTGGAGGATTTTCGCCCCTTAGGCGAGTTTGAGTGCGAGCACTGCGTCAAAACTGCTGCTATTAAAATCTCAGGCGAGCGCCTTTGCGTTCGCACCGACTACGGATTTTTTAGCGTCTATTCTTTAGCCGAGAATGGAATTAAAATTTAAAAAGCGCTATTGATAGGGATTTATCGCCCGCTTCAAGCTCATAAAATTAAACGAACTCCGCCCGCCTTAAACTTGCGCGACAAGCAGGGGCGCTATTTAAAGAAATTTTATTGCAAAAATCGCGGGTTTTGAGAACTTTTTAAGGCTTCCTTTAAGCATTATCAAATTATCCGCGCCGGAGATTTTAAGAGTGGAATTTTCAAAGCAAAATTCTAAATTTTTTAGCGCGTTTTCGCTTAAGAGGCGCGCAAGCTCCAAAATATAGCTCAGCCAGGCAAGCTTGGCGGAATCAGGCAAAATCGCGCTCAAAGGCGCGAACGTAGCGCCCAGCTCGCGCTTTCCGTGCATCGAGATGATCGCAGCTATGAGCGCCTTTTCTTTGTGCGTCGTGCGGTAGTTCAGCCCGCCGAGCACCATATCCGCGCTGGTTTCGTGCTTGGCATAAAAGCCGATCGCCCGCCCGATCTCGCAAAGCGATGCCGCAATCTGCAAAATTTTAATATATTTTTCGCCCAAGCCGTGTAGAGGCGATAGCGCGCAAAACAGCGCCTTTGCGAACTTCGGAGCCTCGCTCGGCTCGGAAGCGAAGCGATCTTTAAGGCTTCTTAGGCTCGGATTAAAGCCTCTAGGCAGGTTTGCGCCGCGCAGAATCGAGCTTAAAAAAGCCCCCTCTCGCACTCCCACGCCGCTTGTGATGATCTTTTTCGCTCCCAGGCGCCTTACGATCTTATCAAAGATGATGGCGCCCTCTCTGATCGTGTCGTAGCGGTCTTTTTTGATCGGGAATTTCGCCAAATCAAGCGTCTTTGCGCTCATCAGCTTGGCAAAAAACGGCGCGTATTTTTCATAATCATAGCTGAAATTATGCACGATCTTTAGCGGGTGGTTTTGCAGGCTCATCACGGCGCCGGAAAGCGCTCGCGCGGAGCCGCCCATTACGATTAAATTTTGCGTGCGAAACTCGGCGCCTACTTGCGAGATCGCGCTGTTTATGTATTTCTCCAGCCCCTTTGTGTCGCCGCGGTCGAAAAACAGCTCCTTTAGCCGCACCGTGCCTAAATTTAGAGAAATTTTATTTTCTATCCTGCCGTTTTTTATGTAAGCAAGCTCGGTCGAGCCGCCGCCGATGTCCAGCGTAACACCCTCGGAAAAGTCACTAAGCAAATTCTGCGCCGCATAGGCACCCAGATACGCTTCCATCTGCCCATCTATCTTGCGGATCGTAATACCCGTTTGCTTGCGGATGAGATTTATAAACTCGCTCCCGTTCGGCGCATCGCGAAGCGCGGATGTACCGATGCAAAGCACGCGCTTGGCCTTGTAATTACATACCAGGGTTTTAAATTTTTTAAATGCGAGTAGGCATTTTTGCATCGCTTCGGTGGTTAAAATTCCGCCGTTTTCGTAAGCGCCTTCGCCTAGTCGGATCTTGATCTTGTGCTCGGCCAAGATGAAAAATCCGAGCCTGCTAGTACGCTCGAAAATCACGACTCTGGCGGAATTTGAGCCCAGATCTATGACTGCGACGCGCTTGGGCATTTAAATTTCCATATGGACGTGTTTGTATTTCAGCTCGTCCGCCGTCTCGATATTATCGGGATCGGTGATGATGCACTCGACTGGGCAGACTACGATGCAAGCGGGCTCAGAGTAATCATCTACGCACTCGCAGCATCGATCGGCGTCTATGATGTATATCGGCTCATCCTCGAAAATCGCTTCATTAGGGCATTCCTCGCGGCACGCGTCGCAACTGATGCATTCTTTTGTAATCAACAATGACATATAATTTTACCTTGATGAAAAAATTTATGGCGTTTATACCATAAAAAGCTTCATTTTGTTTTAAAATAGCGGAATTTCGGGCTATTTCTTAAATTTTTTAGTGGAAATTTGAAAATCGCGACGATTAGCGAGCGCCCTTTGTCGTTTTTAAGATCTACTTGCGCACCCATCGCTTGAGCAGCATTTTTGGCTAAAAATAGCCCGAGCCCCGCCCCCGGCTTGCCGCCATAGCGCTTAAAAGGGGCAAAATAATCGATCTCTTCGTTAAGCGGCTCGCCTTTGTTTGCGACCCGCACTATGAAATTTCCATCCGAAATTTCGCTCTCGATTAACACCTTTTCGCCGTCCGGAGAAAATTTTATGGCGTTTTGGATGAAATTTTGAATCACGTGCATAAAGAGGCTTTTCTGCATCGAAATTTCAAGCCGTTCAGGCTTAAGATCCATCGTTAAGTCCTTGCCTGCCGTACGCGCTAAAATTTTAAAGCCCACGCATAGCTCCCGTAGATACGCGATCATATCGGTCTGCTCGGGCGCCTCAAACTGCGCCCCCTCCTGCCGACCTATCTCTAGGATGGAGCTGATCATCTTATTCATATTATCGATCGAATCATTGTTATTTTTAAGCGCCTCGATATATTTCTCTCTCTCGCGCGGCTTGATGAGAGTAACTTCGTTTTTGGTTTTCATAACCGCAAGCGGAGTTTTAAGCTCGTGCGCGATGCCGATAAAAAGCTCTTTTTGATACATAATAAAGGTCTCGATGCGCTCAAGTAGGCGGTTTATGCTGTTTGAAAGCGGGCTAAATTCGCTTGGAATTTCCGCTGCGTCGATCGGCTTTAGAAATTTTTCATCCACCGAAGCAAGCCTTTGACTGATTAGCTTAATCGGCATCAGCAGCATACGCGAGAGAAACATTGCATAAAACACTACCAAAAATATCATAGTCAAATTTACTAAAATTATGTCGATGAGTATTTGATTTACGATGTTTGCATAGACGCTAACGTCGGCTCGAATACTTAAAATTTTATCCTTACCATAAGGGTAGTGCAGCTGTAAATAGCTCCTGCCGCCCTCGGAACTTTCGATAAATTTAGGCTTATTGATACTTTCGTTTTCGATGATTTTGCTCTCGTATTCGCCCGGCGTGTTTTGCAAAAAAGATGAAATTTTCTCAGGCGCCACGGAGACCTCTACAATTTTTTGTGCTCTTTGGATTAAATTTTGAACGGGAGTTTCGAAGATGGTAATTCTCATATAATTATAGAGCATTACCGAAAAAATGACAATTAGCATCAACGAAGCGGATGCTAATTGTATTACAAAGCGGACTCTTAGGCTTTTTGTGGAAAGCAAAATCTATATCCGCGTCTGCGAACGGTCTCGATCGTAGAGATATTTAGAGGCTTATCCATTTTCTGGCGGATTTGATTGATCGCGACTTCGATGACGTTTGGCGTAACGAGCTCAGGCTCCTCCCAGATAGCGTCTAATAGCTGCTCTTTACTGACGATCTGATCGCTGTGGCGCGCCAAGTGAGTTAGTACCTCAAACGGCTTGCCCTTAAGCTCGATCTCTTGACCTAGATATGTGATCTTTTCCTCGTCCGGATCGATGATAAGATCGTCGATTTTGATGATATTTGAGCCGCCGAAGCGAAGTCTAGCCTCGAGACGCGCTACTAAAACATCAAAGTCGAAAGGTTTTTTGATAAAATCGTCCGCGCCAGCGCGAAGCGCTTTTATCTCGCTTTCTTTATCGTCTTTTGCAGATAGCACGACGACAGAGGTGCGCGCGGATTTTTGCTTAACTAATGCGATGAGATCGATGCCGTTGCCGTCAGCTAGCATCCAATCGGTTAGCACCAAATCATAATTTCTAATGCCGATATAATACTCTGCGTCCTTAAAACTCTCGGAAGTATCCGTCTGATAGCCGAACTCCATCAAGCCCTCCGCTATCGTCTTGTTTAAAGTCACCTCGTCCTCGACTATTAAAATTCTCATTTAATTTCCTTGCCTTAAAATTTTGCGGCGATTTTAACATATTTTAAGCAAAATTTCAAGATTTTTTAAAGAAATTTTAAAATTTTATCTCTATTTCCGCGCCGACGCTCGCGTCTTGTAAAATTTCGGGCTTTAAAATTTTCATATAAAAATAATCCATCGATCGAAATTTTGAGTGAAACTCCTGCGCGAAGTATTTTAGCGCGTCCTCTACGAGGCGAAATTTTTTCTCGCGGAACTCCGCTTTGATATATTCGCAAACCCGCGCATAGTCGATAAATTCTTCTGCTCCAAACTTCGCCCACACCCAGACGCGCTGCTCGCGCTTGCGCTCAAAATCCAGCGTCCCGATTATAGCGCCAAATTCCAGCTTTTCGATTAAAATTTTAATCATACTACGCGCTTTTCCTCGCCCTTAAGCAGCCTGGCGATATTAGGCGCGTGTTTGTAAAATACGATGAAAACTATCAGAAAGATCGGCGCATGAGTGTTGATCGCCGGCATCTGCGGATGGATCACGTAGCTTGCTATCACTAGCGCAAGCGCCGCTGCAAGCGATGCTACGGATGAAATTTTAACCGTCTTGCCGACTACAAACCAAACGGCAAGCGCGATGATAAGCTCGATAGGGATGAAGCAAGCAAGCACGCCGGCTCCCGTCGCAATGCCCTTGCCGCCGTTAAATTTCAGATACGGGCTAAAGCAATGCCCAAGCACTGCAAAGACCGCCATGCTCCATAGCACGTTTTCATCAAAGCTTAAAGCCCGCGCGATCAGTATCGGCAGGACGCCCTTTAGCGCGTCGCAAGCGACGGTGAGGATCGCGAGCTTTTTTGCTTTTTTCGGATCGCGAGTTTTTAAGACGCGAAGGACGTTGGTAGCGCCTATGGAGCCGCTACCCTCGCTTTTGATATCCACGCCGCCGAGGTATTTGCCGATCAGTAGCCCAAAAGGGATCGCAGCGATCAGATACGCCGCGAAGTAGCACCAAAAATTCGGCGCCGTAAATGTCCTATATAAAATTCCAAGAATTCCGCTTCCTAGAATTCCATGCTCATCTCCTAGAAAATATTTTGAGCTCGGATCGCAGAGTGCGGCGTATATGATATTTAAAATTTCACTAAGTTTATCCATAAAATTCTCCCTTTAGCTCTTCCAAAGTAGCGAAATTTTCTCGTCGTAAATGTCGGTTTTCTTCGGCGAAATTTCTTTCGTTTCGAGTTTAATGTTTTTTAGATCCAGGCTCTGTTTTAGCGCGTCTACTTCAGCCTCAAATTTCTGCGTAAGCACTTCCAGCTCCTCTTGTAGCGCGCTTAGGCTATTTTCGGCATTTTTGGCTTCGCTGCGCTCGTTTAAAATTTTATGCGCACTCTTGGCGCCGCTGATCGCTTTAGAGATATTGCTAGCGCTGCGCGAGCGGCCTAAAAACGCGCCCAAGATCGCTCCGCCTATGTTTAGCGCCGCATCCACCCCGCGACTTAGCACGTCGCCCTTTTCTTTCTCGTATTTTTCGCTAGCGCGCGAAATTTTATCCTCAAGGCGCGCCTTTTCCTTTTCAAATTTAGCCGTGATCTCGTCGGTTTTGACCTCTAGGGCTTCATTTGCCTTATCGCCTAGGCGCACGAAAAACTCCTCCCTGCTCTCGCCCGGTTTTGAGAGCAGATCAAGCGCGCTAAAAAGCTCGAGTTTTTCATTGCGATATAGCCACTCCTTAAAGCTTTTAAGCTGAGCGTTTAAATTTTTTGCGCCCGCGATGAAGCTAGGAAGCGCGCCGTAGAGCGAGCCCGCTTGCTCATGTCCGCTTAAATTTGCAACTTCTCGCGTGCTTGCTTCATTCCAATCTATTTCGCTTGCGTCCGAAAGCGAAAGCAAAAAGGAACGCTGCTGCGTAAAATCGACTCCCTTGTCGCAAAATCGCATCTTTGCGCTTGCATACAGATACGGGCTTAGCTCAAGGCTCGCGCCGTAGCTGTAAAGCTGCGAAATTTCAGCAGAAACTACGGGTTTGGCGGAGCCAGCGGATTTGACGCCTTGAGCGGCGCCTGACACGGACGAAATTTCAGCCTTTTTGTCTTTCATTAAATTTGAAATTTGCTCGTTGCTTAAAGGGCCTTTTAAATAACTTAGCGCAAAGCGCGTCTCGATTACCCGCAGCACGTCCTCGTTGATGTTTTTTACCAAAAAATTTCGCTTTTTGAGATTTGAAATTTTCTCCATAAGCACGCTTTTGTCGATCGGATTTGAGCCGATACCGCTTAAGCCGCTGATGACGCGCTCTTTATCCTGCGCGGTCTGCAAGCGCCCGATAAACCACGTACCGATATTGCTAAGCCCCTTGTAATCGAGATCGACCGGGTTTTGCGTCGATAGAACGCAACCAAGACCGAACGCGCGAGCCTGCTTCAGCAGCGTAAGCATCGGAGTTTTGCTCGGCGGATTGCCGTTTGGAGGGAAGAAGCCGTAAATTTCATCCATATAAAGCACGGCGCGCAGCGAGCTCGTACCGCTGGTGGTGCGCATCCATTTGATCATCTCGCCCAAAAGCAGCGTGACGAAAAACATCCTTTCATCGTCGTTTAGATGCGCGATGGAAAATATATTCGCTCTCGCCCTGCCGTTTTCATCAAAGAGCATCTTGGCGATATTTAGCCGCTCACCCTCGCACCAAAGCTTAAAACTAGGGCTTGCGATGAGTGCGTTAATCTTCATTGCAAGCGCCATTCGCTTATCGCTCGGGAAAAAGGTATTGACGTCGAAAACACCGATTTTATCGAAAGGCGGATTGCCGATCTGCGCGATGAGATCCACCACGCTCACCCCCTCGCCTCTACCGAAATGATAAGACAGAATTTGGCTGATTAGTAAAAATTCCGGCGAGCTGAGATTATCGCTGCTAATCCCCGCGAGGCTTAGCACGCTAGTGGCGATACCGCCGACGTAGTTATTCAAATCCTCTTCGTTTAAGCCCTTCGGCGCTTCAAAGTCGCTTAGCAGGCTGATTCCAAGACCCGCGCTTGATTTGGGCGTATAAATTCTAAAATCGGCGCTGTTTTTCAAAAGCTCCACTCTCGTCAGGTCTTGATACGAGCCCTCGATCCCCTCGCGCCAAGTATTTGCGGTCCCCTCGGCGTACTCGCGCACGCTAAGGCCTTTGTTTTGCGCCTCGGCCTCGTCAGTATAAGGCTCAAAATCCTCGGCCCTCATCTGCGGAAAGGTAAGAGCTAAATTCGTTAGATCGCCTTTCGGGTCGATAATGATGGATGGGATATTATCGATCGCGGCTTCCTCTAGCAGCGTGATACCAAGCCCCGTTTTGCCGCTGCCCGTCATTCCTATGATAAGCGCGTGAGTCGTCAGATCCTTGTTTTTATACAAAAACGGCTCGCTGTTTTCAAGCCCCAGATAAAAAAGCTTTAAATTTTCTTGAAGCGTTTTCATTGCGTTCCTTAAATTTGCAATTTGCGCGGCATTATATCATTTAAATTTTTAAATTTAAATTTGCTACAATGTGCGAAAAATCAAGGAATGGCAAGTGTTAAAAGAAAAAATTAGAAACGAAAAAAGCGGAATTTTGCTCTATGGCATCGTTCCGCCTAAAATCACGTCCTCTCAAGACGAGCTCGAGCGCCTAGGTACGGCGTGGTCGCAGCGCCTAGGCGAATGCGAATGCGACGGCATCGTCATCTACGATCTACAAGATGAAAGCGCGCGCACGAAAGATGAGCGGACCTTCCCTTTTGTGCATACGATCGATCCTGCGCGCTACTACACGCAGTATCTACACACCGATAAAGAAGCGATCATCTACCGCGCGGTAGGCAAATACGACGAGGCGGAATTTTGCGAAATTCTAAGGCATGCCGCAAGCGGACTGGGTGTTTTCGTGGGGGCGAGCTCCAAAAACGAAGAATGCAAACTGCATCTAAGCCGCGCCTACGAGATCAAGCGACTTGTAGCGCAGCATCTTTGCCTAGGCGGCATCTGCATTCCTGAACGCCATGAAAAGAGCCGCGACGAGCACCTTAAAATCGCAGAGAAGACTGCAGACGGATGCGAATTTTTTATCACTCAGGCGGTTTATAATGTGCAAAATGCCAAAGATTTCATCGACGATTACGCCGCTTTGGAGTGCAAAAAGGTGCCGATAATCTTTACTTTCACGCCGTGCGGCAGCCTAAAGACGCTTGAGTTTATGAAATGGCTTGGCATCTCGGTGCCAGATTTTTTGCAGCAGCGGCTGCAAAGCAGCGTCGATATCTTGCAAAGTTCAACAGCGCTGTGCGCAGAGATGTTTGATTTCATCTATAAATATGCCCTCGCAAAAGGCGTAAGCGTAGGCGCAAACGTCGAGAGCGTAAGCACCCGCCGCGTCGAAATCGAAGCCTCGCTCAGCTTACTAAAAGAGATCAGAAAAATTATCCTTAAACACGAGAATTTGGGATTTTACGTTATTTAAAATTTTAAACCTGGCGCACGAGCAACACTCTAGATAGTCCAAGCTAACGGAGGAATTTTAAATAATTTCAGATCGCTTTCTAAAAAATAATCGAAATTTTATCCGAACGGAATTTGAACTTAAAATTTATAAAAAATTGCCCCAATAATATGCTTTAATAACTGTCGTCCATAATTGTGAGATGATATTTTGTGCGAAATTTTTCAATGCTTACAATGGCATAGAGCTAGGCCTACCATCAAAACCTATAAATATCTGTAGCTTTCGCACTAAAACTAAACGCATTGACCGCTTCAGTCTGCAGCTGACGCGAGACCGCACCCTCCGGCTCGCCGCTATCTACACAGGGATAATTTTAATATCCTATCCTTTTTTAGAGCATATTGTATAGCGGAGAGATGGAATAACTGGAGGTTTTAACGAACCCAATATAGATACGACGCTCCTGCACTCATGACATAGCGTCCCTTATTGTTCCATTCGTAGTATTTGATTTAAATTTACCGGCGTTTATGCTAAATTTCAAATCTAAGGCAATTTGATGCTTGCTGTTGTGAGCGTTTTGGTATTTGAATTTTATTCTACAGTATATGTGTAGGTCACTCAAAAGATCTACATACGCCGCCGTAAAAATACTTGTCGAGCTTTGCAGCCAATTACAAGCCGTTAATGTATAGAATCAGCTGAAATTAACACCCATTTAAGCTATTGCATATTTGATTTCTTTTATATTCTAAAAGCCCGTCACCAAAAAGCAGCAGACCTAAGACTAACGTCGTTTTACTATCTCACGCAGAAGCCGATATGCAAACTGCGCAAGATTATAATATGATTTCAATCGCAAACGCTTCATTTTAAAATTTTGAAACCTAACTCGGAATAAATATAAATTTGAAATTAGTTTTGTAAATAAGCTTGGAATTTTAACTCTTAAATATGGCGAAATTCAAAGATTAATGAAATTTAAAAAATGCTAGTTTATGCTCTTGCCACCGAATTTCAAAAGCGCGCTGCCCCACGTAAAGCCGCCGCCGAACGCATCAAGTAGCATAAGCGAGCCGTTTTTGAGTCTGCCACTCTCGTAAGCGTCATTTATCGCCATCGGGATCGACGCCGAGCTCGTGTTGCCGTATTTACCGATCGTAAGCACGCACTGCTCGTCGCTAAATTCTAGCCTCGCCTTAACCGCCTCGATGATGCGTAAATTTGCCTGATGTGGGATAAAAAGATCGACCTGCTCGGGCGAAATTTTATTTTTCTCCAAAATATCCACGACGTCGTTACTAAGCGTCGGTACCGCAATTTTAAAGACCTCACGCCCGGCCATCTGCATGAAGCCCAGCTTTTCGTCGATGATTTTTTGGCTGAGTGGATTGACGCTGCCTGGGGCTGCAGTGATGAGAAGATCGCCCTTACTGCCGTCGCTAGCGGTATGAATGTCGATGATTTCGTTATCGTCGCGTGCCGCGATAATCGCAGCGCCTGCGCCATCGCCGAAAAGTATGCACGTAGCGCGGTCGCTCCAATCGACTATCGAACTTAGCTTTTCCGTGCCGATTATCAGTATGTGCTTTTTGGCGCCGCTTTCGATGAGGGATTTTGCAAGCTCTAAAAGATAGATGAAGCCCGTACAGGCGGCATTTATATCAAACGCCGTGATGCCGAAGTTTAAACCCAGCTTATCCGCGATGACGCACGCAGTCGAGGGCATGCAGAAATAATCGGGCGAGATCGTGGCGCAGATTATCGCATCGATCTCATTTTTTTGTAAGCCGCTACGCTCGATCGCCTTTAACGCCGCTTTCGCGCCTAGATCACTAGTACTCTCGCCCTTCGCGATACGGCGCTCATGAATGCCTGTTCGCTTGACGATCCATTCATCGCTCGTTTCAACCATCTTTTCAAGATCGAAATTAGTTAAAATTTCGCTCGGCGCGTATGCTGCGATTGAGATCATCGAGGCTTTTTGCATTCGTTTTCCTATTCGTTTGAAGAAATTTCGCTTTCTATCGCGGAGTTGATTTTGGAGTCTGCAAATTTAAGCGCTTGAAAGATCGCGTTTTTAACGGCTTTCGGGGTACTTTTGCCGTGACTTATGATGACGCACTCTTTGACGCCTAAAAGCGGCGCGCCGCCGTATTCATCGTAATCCGTGCTTTTCTTGATAATTTTAAAGACGCGCTTCATCAAAATGGAGCCAGCGATAGCAATCGGAGATTTTTTTGTTTCGTTTTTGATAAGTTTGCCGATAGCGCTCGCGACGCCTTCGCTGGATTTTAGCATAATGTTGCCAATAAATCCATCGCACACGACCACGTCTACCGAGCCGTCAAAAATTTGATTGCCTTCGACATTACCAATAAAATTTTGCATATTCTTAAGCATATGAAAGGCTTCTTTTGTTACCTCGTTGCCTTTACTATCCTCCTCGCCGTTGGATAATAAGCCGATGCGTGGTGCGTTTAGGCCCATAATCTCCTTGGCGTATGCTTCGCCCATAATCGCGAATTGAAACAAATTCTCAGGCTTACAATCCACATAAGCGCCCACATCCAGCACAAGCGTGCGACCGCCTATGGAATTTGGCATCAGCGTAGCAATCGCCGGGCGTAAAATGCCTTTCAGCCTTCCTATGCGAAGCGTAGCAAGGCTCATCGTAGCACCGCTATGTCCTGCTGATACCACGGCTTTGCAAGTGCCGTCTTTTACTAGATCGACCGCTTTAAAGATGCTACTCTCTTTGCGTTTAAGAGCGTCCGTCGCACCCTCTTTCATCTCGAAAACTTCGCTTGCAGCTACGTAAGTAATATATTTCTCAAAGCCTTGATCTTGTGGAATAAAAGGCTTGATTTGCGCTTCGTCGCCTACCAAAAACGCATTAAATTTACGCTCTCGTAGCGCATCTACGACTCCGTTTATTATCGGCTCGCAGCCGAAATCACCGCCCATCGCGTCTATAGCAACGGAAATCATCGGATTAATATTCGCCCGTAGTTTTGTTTATTCTATGCGGAATTTTCCAGCTTCCGTCTTTATCTTTGACGGGAATCGGAAGGGTCACTTTGTAGTGAGTGCGTCTTTTCGCCGCACGAGTTTTACTAACTCTTCGCTTTGGAACTACCATTTTTTCTCCTTTATAAATTTAGTTCTTGCATTCTTCGCAATAAAAATAGTCGCTTTTGAAAGCTTCCGTTTCGCTTCTTAAAATTTCATCCAGATCAACTTCGGCGCCGAAAAACTCCATAACATCCAAGCTTTCGTGCCTTTCGTCGTTAAAAACACCTTCGCTTAAAAGCAAATCTACACTCTCGTTTACGTCAAGATCAAATTCTTTACCACAGCGGTCGCAAATGTATGGAATTTTACCCTTAATTTTGCCCTTGCACTCGATAAACTTAGAGTCTTTTCGTTTTAAATTTCCGCTAAGCTTAAGCCCGTCCCTCGAAATTTCAAACGGCACGGGCGTGGTGGAAATTTTAGCAAAAGCGATCTTCACGCGGCACTCTTAGCAAATTTCTCTTTTTGCAAAGAAAAATGCGATCTCGATTTTTGCGTTTTCTAGGCTGTCGCTGCCGTGAACGGCGTTAGCGTCGATACTGTCCGCAAAGTCTGCTCTGATCGTGCCTTTATCCGCTTTTTTCGGATCGGTAGCGCCCATTAGCGCACGATTTTTAGCTACGGCATCATCGCCTTCTAGCACCATTACGACCACCGGGCCGCTAGTCATGAACTCAATCAGATCTTTATAAAAAGGGCGATCCTTGTGAATTTCATAAAATTTGCCTGCATCTTCGGCGCTTAGGCATACTTTTTTAGCCGCTGCAATTCTTAGTCCGTGACTTTCGAAACGATCGATAATTTTGCCGATAACGCCCTTTTTAACGGCATCGGGCTTAATAATAGAAAGCGTTTGCTGCATATAATCTCCTTAAAGTGAAAGGCGGATTGTATCGAAAAATAGGTTAAAATTTATTTAAGGATTGAATGAATTAAAATTCCGCGCATTTGATCGCGGAATTTTATCTGCTAAGCAAATACCGGGGTGTCTCCGCTGCGCAGATCCGCACCTATACTATCCCTGCTAGGTTGACCCGCTACGATGTCGCTCCAGACTATACAGCCGTCGGTCGGACAGGCGTTTGCGCACGCAGGCTCGTCGTTGTAGCCCACGCACTCGACGCATTTATCGGCATATACGTAGTAGCTATCCTCGCCGCTTGGGTTATCGCTATCGTCCACGATCGCATTTACCGGGCACTCGTCGATGCATGAGCCGCAGCTTATGCAAATATCGGTGATTTTTACAGCCATTTTTTCTCCTTTATCAAAAAATGAAGCGCGATGATAACATACTAAATTTAAAAAATGATAAAATTTAATATTATCAAGTAAATAAATTTTATTATATAAAAATTTTCATCAAATTTCAGCAAATCTAAAGTTTTAAAATGTATAATCGCCATCATAAATTTTATTAACAAGGAGAAACAAATGATAGTAACCAACAAAGCCGTTGATTTCACGGCAACTGCGGTTTTAGGCAACAACGAAATAGTTGAGGATTTCAACCTCTATAAAAATATCGGCGAAAAAGGCGCGGTCGTATTCTTTTATCCAAAAGATTTTACCTTCGTCTGCCCGAGCGAGATCATCGCGTTCGATCACAGATATCAAGATTTCAAATCCAAAGGCATCGAAGTTATCGGCGTTAGCTGCGATAGCGAGTTTACGCACCTTGCGTGGAAAAATACTCCAGTAAATGCAGGCGGTATCGGCAAAGTGCAGTTCCCACTCGTCTCAGACATTACGAAGGACATCGCGCGCAGTTTCGACGTGCTGTTCGGCAACGCCGTAGCGCTTCGCGGTAGTTTCTTGCTCGATAAAGACGGCACCGTCCGCCACGCAGTCATCAACGACCTACCGCTTGGCAGAAACATCGACGAGATGCTAAGAATGGTCGATACGATGCTATTTACAAACGAGCACGGCGAGGTCTGCCCTGCAGGCTGGCACAAAGGTGACGCAGGGATGAAAGCAGATCCTAAGGGCGTCGCAGAGTATCTAGACAAAAACGCAAGCAAACTATAAGTTGTAAAATTCTTCGCGCGGGCGTACAAATTCTAACTGCGTAAAGTTTAAATTTAGCCTTGCGCAGGCTATTAAAGCTCGCGAAGCTTTCTAAATTCCGCTGCCAAAATTTTAAGTCGCGGCGGCGGAATTCCAAAAATTCCAAAAATTCCAAAAATTCCAAAAATTCCAAAAATTCCAAAAATTCCA
>ERZ773100.28-NODE-28-length-101329-cov-6.172522_pt1 | contig 101329 bp, 83 predicted proteins | sample MGYA00511119_ERZ773100 | MGnify/ENA primary metagenome ERZ773100 (study PRJEB29015, sample SAMEA2738000) | human oral metagenome | biome: human oral; feature: human-associated habitat; material: dental | place: China | collected 2111 ...
CAGCTTCACTCTTATGCGATAACGATATTATTAAACGCGCCGTATCCGCCCGCGTGAAATTTTACCGCAAGCGCTACAAGATAATTCATAAAATTCTATGCCGCTTTAAAATTTATCAATACGAAAGAATGTAGGCTCAATTCGCAGAGGAATTTCATAGTCTGCTTTATTTTTAAAGAACTGGCGTAATATTAGGTTCTTTTACCAAAGCCAAAAAAGCTTGTCAAAGCGGCAATACCATCATTATTAGCTTTTGCTAAGGCTGGTGCCTTTTATTTATATCCTGCGCTTTATATTTTAAAAGTAAGCTACGAAATTTCGAAGTAAAAGTGAAATTATATAAGAAAGATCTTGCAAAACTTAAAATTATAAAATTTTAAAACTGCTTGTCTTAGAATTTATAAGCAAAATTTCGCAAGGTCTAAATTTTTAAAATTTTAAAATTCCGTGCCTTAGAATTTCAAATTTCAACTTACGCTTCTCATTAAGATTTAGGCTAAATTTAAATTTTAGGCAATTAAATTTTAAAATTCTGCGCCTAAATCTTGCCTGCGAATTTTAAAATTATCCAGCATAGTTTCGATCGTTCGCTTCAAAGAGGCGACCTGTTATAAAAATAAAGCTTACTCTACGCGAAACAAGTCTTGGCACGAGCTTTGCTTCAGCTACACAAAGCCTAAAATTTAAACCTTGACGGTAGGCAAAAATCTAACTGCTTACGATATAGAATTTTAAGCGGTATTCATAGCATTGCAAACCCTACCTTTCTTATAATTTTATAGTTTGGTAAACGGGTTATACAAACGAACGGTCTATAAGTTTAAGATCTACTTTTTGCAATTTTATACTAATAGAAAATATTTGATATCTCGTTAAGCTACGGGTTTGAGCCTACTTTTTCGTGATTTTATAAAGTAAATTTCCGATGCTTTGGATTATCTGCACGAGCACGATCAGGATCACGACTGTGTATGACATTATATCGGGGCGGAAGCGCTGAAAGCCGTAGCGGATCGCCACGTCGCCGAGCCCACCACCGCCGACTGTGCCCGCCATCGCCGTAAATCCGATGATGACGATAAGCGTCAGAGTAATCGCGCCGATGATGCTAGGTAGCGCCTCGATGAACATCACGCGGAAGATAATCTGCGTCTTGCTCGCTCCAAAGCTCTTCGCCGCCTCGATCACGCCGCTATCTACCTCCAGCAGCGCGCTTTCGATAAGCCGCGCGATAAAGGGCGCCGAGCCGATAGTAAGCGGCACAATCGCCGCAGTGGTGCCGATGCTCGTGCCGACAAGAAGCTTCGTAAGCGGAAAGAGCACGATCAACAAAATTATAAACGGGAAGCTTCGCAGCGTGTTTATCACGACATCCAGCACGGCGTAAACGATGCGGTTTTCGCAAAGTCCGCCGCGGCGCGTAAGGATAAGCACGATCGCAAGCACGAGCCCCAAAATAAACGCCAAAGCCGTGCTTACGAAGGTCATATACAGCGTCTCCAGCGTCGCGTTTAGCAGCAGCTTCGGAATCACTCCGCTAAAAAAATTTTGTATCCACTCTATCATCTTTATCCTTTCAATTTGCGTCTGTTTGCGCTATATCGGGCTTTTGCGCCGTTATAAAAATTTTTGAAATTTTAAAATTTCCGCCGCAGTAAATTTTGCGCCTTAAAATTTTAGCCCTCGCATGGCGGTAAATTTTATCAAATTTTACCGCTTCGAGCCCGTAAATTTAGACGAAATTCCGTCTAAATTTAACGCGCGGCCTTAAAATCAAAGCTAAAATTTTAAAATTTCAAATCCGCGTGAAATTTCGTTCCACGCCCTCAAAAAATTTCAAATTTCTTAAATAGCTCGGGCTCGTCCTGCACGATGCCCCGCCCTATGAGGCTTGCTACGACTTCGCGGCTGCAGAGCGTCTCCTGCGGCCACCGGCGCGTATAGCCCTCCCACTCGTGCTTACTCGTAGCGTCGATGCAGATGCGATCGTCCTGCTCCACAAACACATCGCGCAGCGCATCGATGCTATTTACGACGCGCCAAACGCTCATATAGAGGTTGCTCGCGTCGTTTATCGCATCGGTAAAAATCAAAATTTTAAAATTCTTGCTAAATTTCAAAAGCCGCCGCCAGCTCCGCTCCACGAGCTCTTTTTTGTCTATGTTTATCAGCACAAGCGGGTTTTTCGTATCGCAAAAATGCTGCTTAAGCGCTAAAATAGCGGGCTCCTCGCTTTGAAATTTCGCTAGTAGCTCCTCATCGCTTAAAATTTGCGGCGCCTGCGAGCTTAGATCAACCGTCGTATCGATGCCGAGCTTGCCGCCGAAGCAGGAGTTCGGGCTTGCGTGATCGAGCTGATCGCACACACCCTCGCTAAAAACGAGGCTGCGCGCGCCTATGCGGTTTAGGACGTACTTCGTAAGCGCTTCGTACTCATCTAAGCTCGGCGCGTCCTGCGGCACGAAAACGGCGTGTTTTACGAAGCTCATCTGCCCCACGCCCCAAAACGCGTGCATGATCTGTTTGGCAGCAGCGGGGTAGCGCACGGCGATCTTAGCCAAAATCAGATTGTGAAATACGCCGTTTTCGGGCATTTTATAATCGATCAGATCGGGCGCGCTCGTGCGAAACAGCGGCAAAAAGATCCGCTCGGTCGCGTATCCCATAAATTTATCCTCAAGCGGCGGCTTGCCCACGACGGTGGCGTGAAATACGGGCGCGCGTTTGTGCGTGATCGCGCTAACCTCCATCACCGGAAATGGCTCTACCGGCGTGTAATATCCGGTGTGATCGCCGAAAGGCCCCTCCGGCTCGCTTACGGCGGGATCGACAAAGCCCTCGATCACGTAATCAGCGTCCGCGGGAACGTAAATTTCATTCGTAAGCGATTTTACGAGGCGAGCGGGGCTGCGGCGGATGAAGCCGTAAAGCAGCAGTTCAAAAATCCCCTTCGGCAGCGGCGCCTGACCGCACCAGATATAGAGTGGATCGCCGCCAATCGCCACGGATACGGGCATCTTGCGCCCCGCTTTGCGGTATTTGTCGAAAAAGCTGGCGCCGTCTTTGTGGATCTGCCAGTGCATCCCCAGGCGGTCGCGCCCGTAAATTTGTAGGCGATACATGCCGAGATTTTGCGTTTGCGAGTTTAGATCCTTCGTATAGACCTGCCCCATTGTGATGAACGCGCCGCCGTCACCCTCCCAGGTCTTAAGCACGGGAAGCTCGCCCAAATCTACATCAGCGCCCAGATGCGCGACCTGTTGGCACTCGCCGCGACCGCTAAGGCGCTTTACAAAAATTTTACGCAGTGAGATTAAGTGCGCTAAAAAATCAAGCTTTTCGCCGAAGTTTTGCGGACGTTTCGGCTTTAGCAGGCTCTCGATCTCAGCGGCAATTTCGTCAGGTTCGCGGCCGAGGATTAAATTTAACGCCTCGAAGGAGCCAAAAATATTGGTTAGCACAGGCGGCATCTGTTTGCCCTGCGCGTTTCGCACGTTCGTAAAAAGCAGCGCCTGCGAGCGCTCTCTTTTTACCTCGATGTAGCTTGCGTGCGCTATCTCAAGCTCGGTGCCGATCTGCTCCTTTACCTCGCGCAATAGCCCGTTTTCGTAAAGCCTCTTTATCCAAAAATTTCCGTCTAAAATTTCATCAAAGCTCTGCATCCGCTGCCTTTAAAAAAATAGATTTTTTTCTTGCGGTTTTTGATTTAGAAGCTGTAAGATCGCGCTCTTTTCCGCAAAAACCAGCGCGTAGTGAAACTCGGGCAGGCTCTTTAGCGCGCTTAGCTTATTGAAGCGAAAGTCGATCTTAGTGCCGTCCAAGCGATCCTCCCAGCTGGCGCAGACGATAATTTTTTCGCGGAATTTCGCCCGCAAAAAATCCGCCTCACGCGCAAAAAGCTCAGGATCGCTTTCGGCGATAAAGGCGCGGTAGCTGCCGCCAAGCGAGCTAACGTTAAAAAATCTATCCACAAAAATCGGTTCAAAATGGCCGAATGCGCTTAAGCTTTGAAATTTAAAGGGTATGTTTTTGCGCGAGAGATACTCGATCACGCCGCATAGCTCGGGCAAAAATAGCTGCGGAAAGATTAAGTTTGAGTAATAAAGCCCGCCGAAAACGAAGCTGCTGTAAAATATCGAGCCGCCGTAAAGCAGCCTAAAATCATAGCTCGCGGGGATAGTGACGGGCGAGATACCGAGGCTTTGCAAAAGATCGCCGTCGGTGGTGAAGTAGGTATTTTTCTCTTTGGCGTTCAGCAGGCTGATGAAAAGCTCGCCCTTGATGCGCGGCGCAAACATCAAATTTTTCGGCACGCTCGTGTAGCGCAGGATCTCGCTTTGCACCTCGTTTATCAGCACGAAGCCGTGCCGCCACGTCTCGCCCAGAAATTTTATCAGTCGTACGAGCGCCGAGCATAAATTTTCGACCTTGATAAAGGCGATCTCGTCATTAAGCGGCTTGAAATTGTTATCGAAAATGATCGCGTACGCGCCGTTATCGATCGCGGTGCGCACGTCGCGCTCGTTTGCGCCGAGTGCGATGAAAGCTCCCTTTTTCGCGACCTTTGCAGGCTCAATCGCAAAGCTCTCGACAGCGGAGATCGCAGGATTATTTAGCATCGTTCCGTTTACGATACGGGTTAAATTTAATAAATTTACCATTACGACTTCCCTGCGGCGGAGCTTTTAAAGGGCGCGCTCTTTGCAGCGCGGTGCAGCTGCTTTGCGGTAGATGCAGAGGTTGCGCCGGATGCAGCGGCTTCTTTTGCGGCGATTGCGGCAGGTGCAGCAGTATTTTTTGCGATGCGGCGAGATTTTGCGTTCTGAGAGGTGCTTTTAGCCGCTGCCGATTTTGCGCCAGCTGCAGAAATTTTATTTTGCGCGGTGCTTTTTACGGATGCCGATTTTGCGACAGATGGCGATTTTGCCGTGGATGTAGAGACTAGACCTACTGCGATATTTTTGGCGGTCGATGCGGTTTTTGCGACAGGTGTAGGTTTTTTAGCAAGCGGAGATTTTTTTGCGGGCACGCTTTTTATCGCTGCGTTTTTTTTAGCAGAGGCACTTTTGGAAAGCGAGGCGTCTTTTTTAACATTCGCGCTAGAAACGTTTGCCGTGCGCTTTCTACGCGGCGTGACGCTTGCTTTAGAGCTCTCGCCATCCGCACTCGCATATTTTTTCGTGCGCTCGTCCGTAAATTTATCGGTGCGTGAAAGTGAGCGCACGACCGCGCACGCACCGAGCTTTGCGCATTTTAAAGCGGCGAACTTCGACAGCTCGCAAACGCCTAGCGTTAAAATTTTACGCGCTGCAAATTTTAAAGCAGCCCCTGCGCCGAGCTTTAGCGCCAAAGGCGTGGCGCATACAAGCCCGCCCGCGCCGATCTTTGCGGTGAGGGAGGAGCTGCGGTAAAACTTTAAAATTTTATCCGAAGCGCTGCTTTTTTGCGCACAGAGTCCAGCCGCGCCGTAGATAGCGAGCTTCGAAGCCTTGCGCGCTAAAGCCTTCATTGCTAACCTACGATCGCGCCGTTTTTTACGGGCGCGAGGGTGCTAAGCAGCGTAAGGCTGCCGTCCTCGGCGCTTAAAATCATGCCCTCGCTCGTGTGTTTAAAAATTTTAGCGGGTTTTAAATTTGCCAGCACGCAGATCTGCTTGCCGATAAGCGCGGCGGGATCGTAAAATTTCGCGATACCGCTGATGATTTGACGCGGCTTCTCCTCGCCCAAATCGATCATAAATCGCAACAACTTCTCGCTGCCCTCAATGTTTTCGCACTCCAAAACCGTGCCGACTTTTATAACGCATTTTTTAAAATCGTCGATTTTAATCTGCGCTTCAGATGCTGCGCCTTGGGCTTCTTGCGCCGTAGCGCCCGAGCCGGAAGCATTTGCGTTTAAGCTTGGCGCGCCTTTTGCCGCGGCATCCGTACCGGAACCGCTTGTAGAATTTACAGCGCCGTCCAGTCTATCGTAGTCCGCCTTCGGCATCAGCTCGTGATCGATCTTGGTAAAAAGCGGCTCGCACGGCTTAGCCTTAAAATCTAAAATTTCGCCGCGAATCACTAGCTTTTCATAAAGCAACGTGGATATTTCAAAGCCGAGCGTGTCTGCGATACGTGCCGCCGTCTTCGGCATTGCAGGGCTTAGCAGCACGGCGACTTTAACCAAAATATTTGCGACCAATGCGACGAGAGCCAACGCCTTAGCCTGCTCGCCGTTTTTCATCAAATTCCACGGCTCGTATTTCGCGATCGAAGCGTTTGCAAGAGCAAGCGCTCTCCAAAGCTCCTCTAAGTATCTATTGGTAGCGACCTCCTCAAGCGCGTTAAGTGCGGCACTCAGATAGGAGTTCGCTTCCTCGATCTCGGCGGTGAAAAATTTCATCATGTCTTTAGAATTTATGACGTAGTCCGAGTATTTTGCGCTCATGCCGACGATACGGCTAAGTAGATTTCCAAGCTCGTTAGCAAGCTCGGAATTTACGCGGTTTATGATCGCTTTTTGCGAAAAATCGCCGTCTTGACCGAACGGTACCTCGCGCAGCAAAAAATACCTAAACTGCTCCAGCCCGTAGGCGTTTGCGACCTCGCGCGGATCCACGACGTTGCCAAGGCTCTTACTCATCTTTTTGCCGTCTCGCGTCCACCAGCCGTGAGCTGCGATGCTGCGCGGCATATTTAGTCCCAGGCTCATCAAAAACGCAGGCCAATAAACGGCGTGAAAGCGCAAAATGTCCTTACCCACGATATGCAGCGCGTCGCTCCAATACTCCATCCGCTCGCCGCCCGCGCAAAATCCAAGCGAACTAAGGTAATCCATCAGCGCGTCCAGCCAGACGTAAATCACGTGCTTCGGATCGTTCAGTTCGGGCGGAATTTTAACGCCCCAATCAAAACCCGTTCGCGTGATCGAAAGATCCTTCAGTCCGCTTTTTACGAAGCTTATTACCTCGTTTTTTTTGCCTAGGGGCAGGATGCACTTTTCGTCCTCATACCATTTTAAAAGTCTGTCTGCATAGGCGCTAAGTCTGAAAAAATAGCTCTCCTCTTTTAAAATTTTAGTCTTTTTGCCGCAGTCAGGGCAATACTCGCCGTCGATTAGCTGAGCGGAAGGGAAAAAACTCTCGCAGCTTACGCAGTAGTTGCCCTCGTATTCGCCCTTATAAATGTCGCCCTTTTCATACATCTTGCGAAATACGTTTTGCACCGCCGCCTCGTGCGCGGCATCGGTAGTGCGCGAAAACATATCATAGCTGATGTCAAACTCGTCCCACAGGTCTTTAAATTTAGCGCTTACGCCGTCTGCGTACTGCTTTGGGCTCTGAGCGTGCTTGGCTGCGGCCTCCTCGATCTTTTGGCCGTGCTCGTCGGTGCCCGTTTTAAAAAATACTTCGTGCCCTTGCAGGCGGTAAAATCTAGCCATCGTATCGGCGATGATCGTCGTGTATGCGTGACCGATGTGCGGGACATCGTTTACGTAATAAATCGGCGTCATTATGTATTTTTTCATTATTCTCCTTGCGCTTGCTTAAATTCGACTAAAATTTAATTGGTCCTATTGCGCGGCTGTACCGGTATTAGAATTTAGCGTGTATCTTACGTATCCGGTCTCAGGCTCGATAGTAATACTAGCGGTCTCTCTCGCATCATTGGTAAGCGTGATGACGCATGGATTTTGACCTACAAAAAGCCTATCATAAGGCACTGTAGAGTCTGCTACTTGTCCCATAGGACGTCCATATGAGTCAAAGACTATAGTTTGATTAGTAGGGGCTCCGCAATTAGTAAATGTGATATTTCTAATATCGTAAGTTTTTGTAAGATTTAGCTTCTTATTAATCCTCTCGGCATTTCTATTCATCGCCTGATTTTGAAAGCCGGCACTTAAAATTTTATTTGGATTTTGTGGATCCGTAGCAAAATCGACTCTTGACAGATCAGACAGATCGACACTACCGTTAGGATTGCCGCTCATAGTGCTATCATAATACACCGTATAAGTCCAACCTTCGGCACTACCTTTGGCGGTAGTATAACTAAATTGAATTCTCCAAAGCTTTTTAAACCAATCCGGGTCATTAGGATCGAATTTGTTATCATTCATAGCCAGCTGCTGAGTATAGCGAATATGAGCAGCTACTTGATCTGCCGCCTCCACAAGGCTATTTCGATTGATTTGAGGCACCGCCACCGCCGCTAGAATTCCAACCACCACGATGATGAAAATCAGCTCTATCATAGTAAATGCTTTTTTCATAATTTTTACCTTTCATAAAAATTTTGTTTATATTTTAACATAAAATTTCGCAATTCGCACGCCTCGCTTGTAAATATCTATATTTTGTATCGAATTTTTATGATCCGATACATATTCTGGCTCATCCGCATAGATAAAAGCGCTGTCCCCACCAGGCAGTCCGTAAAATTTCAGGCGCAGGCAGAGCCTCTCGTCTTCGCAGCTTACGCTTTTTACTCCACGATTTTTTAGCTCACTTGCCAGCTGCCTAGCTACGTCAAATTTATAGATGAAATGCCGCTGCGGTTTATTTGCGAACATCGCCTCATACATCACATCGCTAAAAATCACTGCAAAATAACTCACCGCTAAGCTTACCAGCGTCACACCCACGGCGATCTTGTGAAAGGTGCGAAATTTAGGCAATCTAACGCGGTATGAATTAAATAAAACCCGAATGATCAAAGGCGTAGCGATAACGCAATACGGCAGCATCATCTCAAGCGCCACGCGCTGTCTTAGCGAAAAAAGCATCGTCAGACAAAGCGCGCTCGTGGCGATGAACCACAGCAGGCTCTTTTCCTCTTTGATCCAAATTCTATAGATCGTGTAGATGAAAAATAAAAATACAAGAGGCGAAAATGCGCCCGCAAAAACGCCCACGGTATCTAAAAAATACCCCTTCGGCTTGCCCTCAGAGCTTACGTCGTAAAAGATCACGCTGAAGCTAAATAGCGCTATGCAAAGCAGCAAAAGCTCCTTTTTGCGCCTATAAAGCGCCCAAATTCCAAAGCCGACGTAGAGCATAAAAAACGCGCGGTCGATCAAGGCGCAAACGGACAGAAGCACGAAAAGCGCGATATTGTATTCGCTCTTTGCAAAATAGATCGCCAGCAGCGTGAAGAAAACGATGATGCCAGCGGGATTTAGCAAGATCGCGCTACTCATCGATGCAGGAAGCGCCATAAATAGAGCCGTAGCGACCACTCTGTCGAAGCGGCGCTTTAGAATAAATTTTGAAATTTTATAGATCATCGCGGCGTTTGCGAAGTGGATCAAAATAAACGGTATGCGCAGGGCGTAGTCGTTGCGCCCGAAAATTTCGCAGCTTAAATTTGCGATTAGCGAAACGAGGGATTTTTTCTCATAAAAAATTTCGGCTTCGTAGTAGCTGATGCTTAAATTTGAGATCGCATAAAGCAAAAATATGCCCTGAAACAGGCATATTATGGAGATCACGAAAATTTCGTTTTGATAAAGCTTCTTCACTCTCATCCTTGCTGCGGGCACTTTAGATTTACGGCTAAATTCTATGGCCGAAATTTTATAAAATTTAAGCCGCCGAATCCTTTAAAATTTAGCCGCTAAATTTAACCGCACGCCGCTTCATTCCTCTATCGTATAATTTTCCCAAAAGAAATTTATCCACTCATCCGTCTTTGAAATTTTAAAATCGGGCTGGATAAGCGCTTTAGGTTTGTAAAAAATCACCGCGGTTTTAAGCTCTATTTGCGGGAATTTCTCCAGCAGCACGCGCTTGATCTCGACCATACTGTCGCCGCTGTCGATGATATCGTCCACCAGCAGCACGCGCTTGTAAAGCTCCAGATCGGGCACGTTGAAAACGTCGATGGTGTCGAGCTTTTTGGTGTCCGCGTAGTGGATGGAATTTATCGAAAATATCGTCCGCATATCAAGCGCATTGGCTAGCGCGTGACCGAATGTGAGCCCGCCTCTAGCGATCGCCACGATTGCATCGGGCATAAATTCGTCCCTAACCTGCTTTGCTATAACTCTTGCGTCGCGATCCATCTCGTCAAAACTATAAAATCTCATATCTTTCCTTAAAATTTAATGCATTAAAAATACTAAAACGCTAATCGCGCCAAGCGTCAAAACGCCGAAATTTAAATCTTTTATCCTGCGCTGAGCGAGTCTAACTACGATATAAGCGATAAAGCCGAAGCTTAAGCCGTTGGTGATCGAGTAGGTAAAAGGCATCAAAAATACTATAAAAAACGCAGGGATTAGAATTCCAGCGTCGCTATAATCGATCTTGCCAAGCTCGCTAAACATCAAAACCCCGACCATTACGAGGATCGGATAGATTGCATTTGCTGGGATCGCCTTAAATAGCGGCAGCATAAACAGCGTCAGCACGAAAAATATAGCGCAAAATACCGCGGTAAGTCCCGTGCGACCGCCCGCCTCCACGCCGCTGGCGCTCTCGGCAAACGCAGTAACCGTGCTCGTTCCTATAACGGCGCCCGCAACGCTGCCTATCGCATCGGAGGTTAAATTTCTAGATAATTTTTTCATGCCGTCTTTACTATTCTCTCCAAAAAGCCCTGCGCGGTTTCCCACGCCGGTTAGAGTGCCGATGCTATCGAATAGATGCGTGACGAAAAATGTGATTATAAAAGGCACGAACGCGAGCTTTAGCGCTCCGGGGATATCTAACTTAGCAAATATCGGCGTTATGCCGCTTGGCGCGCTTACGATGCCATGAGGTGCGGGCGAAATTCCAGCCACCCACGCAACGCACGAAGTAATCAAGATGCTTAAGATAAACGCCGCCTTGATTCTAAGCACGAAGAGCACCAGCACTACCGCTAAGCCTAAAATTCCAAGCAAAACGTTTAGATCTTTTAAATTTCCTAAAGTTACTAGCGTCGCCTGACTAGGCGCGATGACGCCCATCTGCTTAAGTCCGATGAAGCAGATAAAAGCGCCGATACCCGCGCTTATGGCGCGACGCAGATCAAGTGGGATAGATTTGATAACCCAAACGCGAAAGTTCGTAAACGAAAGCACGGTAAAAAGCGCCCCGCTTATCGCTACGATGCCAAGTGCGCTCTGCCACGGCATCTTCGCATCCACGCACAACGCAAAGGTAAAATATGCATTTAGTCCCATACCGACGCTAAGCGCAACGGGGGTATTTGCAAAGAGCCCATTAAATAACGTCGCGATTATCGTAATAAGCGCGGTTGCCGTAACCAGCGCATCAAACGGCATACCTGCGATGCTCATAATGTTAGCGTTTACTGGCACGATGTAAATCATCGCCAAAAACGTAGTAAGCCCTGCGATAAGCTCCTGCCTTACCGACGTTTTTGCCGCGGCGAGATGAAAGAATTTCTCCACTTGCTCCTCCTTTAGAATTTATTCGTAAATTTTGATCTGGTTATACAAGCTGTCGCGCTCGACCGGCACAAAGCCCGCAGTGCCGATCATATCGATAAAATCGCGCTTGCTCTGCCCTTTTTTGCTGCTGGCGCCGGCGCTGCTTTGAATGCTTTCGTTCTCGATCGTGCCGTCAAGATCGTCCGCGCCGAAATCCTGCGCTACGAGAGCCAAATTTAAGGTCGAGGTCGCCCAATACGCCTTGATATGCGCGACGTTGTCGAGCAGAATTCTACTAATCGCGATCGTTTTTAAAATTTCGACCGAGCCCAAAAAGCCCTTAACGTCCAGGTAGTTGTTCTCGCGCTGATACACGAGCGGGATGAAGGCGTTGAAACCGCCGCCGTTAGCGCGAGCTAGGCTCTCATCTTGCAGCGCGCGGATGCGCAAGATGTGATCGATACGGTGAGCGCGGCTTTCGATATGTCCAAAGAGCATCGTGGCGTTGCTCTGACGCCCGCGCGCATGCCACAGCGAGTGGATACGCAGCCACTGCTCGCTTGAGACCTTGCCTTTGCAAATTTTATCGCGCACGTCCTCGTCAAAAATTTCGGCGCCGCCCCCGGGCATCGAATCCACGCCGCTTTGCATCATCAGCTCTATCGTCTCTTCGTAGCTCATCTTCCACTTTCGCCGCCAGTAATCGACCTCCGCCGCGGTCATCGCCTTGATATGCACAAGCGGATATTTTTGCTTTATCGCTTTGAAAATTCCCAAATATTGCTGCGGCGTAACAAACGGATTGTGCGAGCTTACGATATGAATCTCCTTCGTGCCGCGCGCTACGGTCTCGTCCACGATACGCATGATCTCATCATCGCTCATCGTATAGGCGTTTTCGTTCTTGCGGTGCGCCGAAAATGCGCAAAATTTACAGGTATCTGCACATAAATTTGAAGGATTGATATGGCGATTTGCGTTGAAATAGACGTTTTTGCCGTTTTTTTCTTTGCGAATAGCAAAGGCGAATTTGCCCAGATCGAAAAGATCTAAATCCCATAATTTCACGCCGTCTTCGTAATTTAATCTCTCGCCGCTTTGTAATTTTTCTAAAATTTCCATCGATTTTCCAAGCCAAATTTTGTGCTAATTATATAATTTTTTGCTTACAAAACGGATAAGCGGACTAAATTTAGAGCCGAATTTCGTTAATTTAAAATAGCGTAGTAAAATGGGCGCCAAATTTCAAATAAGGAAAGCAAAATGTGTGGAATCGTGGGCTACATAGGAAATGAAGAGAAGAAAAAAATCATAATAAACGGACTGAAAGAACTCGAATATCGAGGATACGACAGCGCGGGCCTTGCCGTGATGGACGAGAGTGCGAATATAAAGTATTTCAAAGCGGTCGGCAAGCTGAATAATCTCGAAGAAAAGATGAAAGATTTCACTTCGCAAGGCTTTGGCGTTGCGATCGGGCATACTCGCTGGGCGACGCACGGAAAGCCTACCGAGCTTAACGCGCATCCGCATTTTGGGGATTTTAGCTTCGTCGTGCATAACGGTATCATCGAAAACTACATCGAGCTAAAAGATGAGCTCGAAGCGGACGGCGTGAAATTTTTAAGCCAGACCGATACCGAAGTAATCGTGCATCTTTTTGAAAAAAATTTCAAGGCTAGCAACGACGCATTTAAGGCATATGAAGCCACAATTAAACGGCTAAAAGGCGCATACGCTACGCTTTTAATCACCAAGGCAGCACCTGGCGAAATTTTCTTTGCTAAAAACGCAGCTCCGCTGATCGTCGCAAAAAACGATAAAAACGAAATTTTCTTTAGCTCCTCGGACGCTCCGCTCATCGGGCTTGCGAATACGGCTGCGTATCTGGACGATCAAATTTACGGCGTTGCCAAGCTTGGACAAATCGACGTTTTTAAAAACTCTAAACCGCATAATTGCGCCTTTAGTGAGCTTCCGAAAGATAAAGGCTATGCGCAAAAAGAGGGCTTTAGATTTTTTATGGAAAAAGAAATTTACGAGCAGGCGCAAGTCGTAACCGAAACGATGATGGGGCGCGTAATCAAGGGCGGAAAGATAAAATTTGACGAGCTTGACGAGGTGCTGTTTGAGGGGATCGACGAGGTCGTGTTATGCGCCTGCGGTACGAGCTATCACGCCGCGCTCGTAAGCTCGTATCTTTTTGAGCGCATAGTCAAAATCCGCACAAAAGTAGAAGTTGCCAGCGAGTTCCGCTACAAGGAGCCGTTTTTGAATAAAAACGCCCTTTTCATCGTCATTTCGCAAAGCGGCGAGACCGCCGATACCCTAGAGGCGCTGCATATCGCTAAAAAAGCCGGTCTTAGGACGCTTGCGATCTGCAACGTCGATAATAGCTCAATCGTGCGCATGGCAGGCAGCGTGATCCTCACCCGCGCAGGCATCGAAAAGGGGGTAGCATCTACGAAGGCTTTTGCGACGCAGGTTATGGTGCTATGGATGTTCGTCGTGTATCTTGCAAATCTGCGCGGCACCGTCTCCGCCAAAAACAACGCGAGCGAAATTTCGGCGATGCTTCATATCCCGCAAATTTTAAAGATCAAAGACGGCTTGCAGGATAAAATTTACCGCATGAGCAAGCATTACCTGCACGGACACGGCTTTTTCTTTATTGGGCGCGATATTTTCTATCCACTCGCTCTTGAGGGCGCGCTCAAGCTCAAAGAGATCTCCTATCTGCACGCGGAGGGCTATCCGAGCGGCGAGATGAAACACGGTCCGATCGCGCTTGCGGATTCCAATCTTTTTACGATCGCGCTAATGCCTAAAAATGCGCTTTATGAAAAAACCAAAAGCAACGTCGAGGAGCTTGCCGCGCGCGATGCGTATATTTTAGCTATCAGCCCGGAAGAGCCCGAGATCGCGGATGATTTTATCAAAACGAGCGAGCAGAGTCACGCGATGAGCGAGTTTTTTGAGATGATGATAATTTTACAAATTCTAGCTCTTGAAATCTCCGTCAGACTTGGCAACGACGTAGATATGCCGCGGAATTTAGCCAAAAGTGTGACCGTAGAATAATCGTTTTTTAAGTTCATTTTGACTAATATTTCTCATTAAAAAATCGGGGAATGTTAGTATATGAGACTTATCGGATTTATCAGAGGTGAAAATGTCATAGTCGCCACGGGCGGGGTCGAGTATAGCTACGAAATGCTAGGCGAGCGCGATCCTAGCCTAACCGACGGCGATGAGGTAAGCTTCGACACACTAGCATCCAGCGCGATAAATATAAAGCGCGTCGAGGGCTCTAAATCCAAAGACCGCGTAGCGCAAAAAGTAGCCCCACAGCCAAAAGAAGCTGCAAAGCAAAACGATGAAATTTTTGGCGATAAGGATTTTAGAGAAGACAATATATCCGAAGCGCCATCCTTTCAAAGCTCCACCGAAAATATTGCAAACGATATATCTGCCGTAAAAGAAACGAAGGTCGCAAAAAAATTTAATAAATTTAAATTTAACCGCAAAGCCAAGCCTGCTAGTGCAAAAAAACCGAAATTCTTTGGATTTGAGTTCGTCCAAACCGACGATCTGCGCACTACGCAAAGCGTCGAGAGTAAAATTTATACTTCATCTATCCGCAAGGAAGGGCTTAAATCCATAATCCTGCCCATAGCGCCAATAGTCATTATTTTGATATTCCGTTCGCAAATCGCAAGCATATTTCTATCTTTTTCGCAGATCGAAGCTTATGTCAATCAAGATACGGTTTATATGGTGATGGACCTGCTGATTTTCCTTAGTTTTGCACTATTTTATCTGCTGCCGCTTAACCGCGCGATAAACCTACTCTCCATAGCGACGCACGATCAATACCCGATGCGTCAAATGGCGAATTACAACGTCTTTATCATCCTGTGCGTCATCTCTACGATCCTGCAGGATAAGAGCCTGGGGCTGGATGAGTTCGAGCAGATTTTCATCTGCGGCGTGATCGGATTTGGGCTAATTTCGTTTTATTATAAGTTCAAGGCGTTTGCGTTTATATTTTTCAAAACTGCAGGCTCGATCCTATTTGCTCCTGCGCTGCTCGTAGAGCTCGCGGCTATTATTTTCATCGGCATCGGCGACCGCTATACTGGCGCGTCGATGAAATTTATGGAGCTTACGGGACTATTTTTTGCGAGCACGGCGTGGAGATACATCATAATTTTTATCGTTATGTCGCCGCTTTATTTCCTTGGATTTTGTATGCTAAGGTGGATTAAAAAATAATTTTACAAAATTTTACCGCAGATTTAGTTACGATGAAATTCTACTATGATAGAATTCTGCTTAAAATTTCATTGCAAAATTTAGCACGAAGGCAGAATTTAGCGGAGATTTTAACTTTATCAAAGTAAAATTCTACCGCATTGAAATTTTATCGCAATAAAATTCCGCAATTGTAGGTGCAATCACACACTAAAGTAATATATGTCTTTTATACGCGTTAATGCACGCTTACAAAAATAACACCAATGCCTGCGAAATTTCGATGCAATGCCTCCCCCTCTTTTTTTATTTGACAAAATCCATGGCAATTGATATCGCAGCTCTAAATTCCTACCGCTAAAATCCATCTTTAAATCTCGCGCGCTCAGCGCATATCAACTCAGAATTTTATCCACGCAATTCAGCGCGAAATTCAAAGCTAAATTTCACATCGCACTCTACGGCGAAATTCCAAGACATAGCTCTATCATAATAAAATTTTGCCAAAATAAAACTATAATTGATGCCAAAGTCTAAGCGCGGATTCAAATCAAATTTAAAGCTACAAGCTCCACGCTACACAGCTCTTAAAATTTCACTGCCCAAATTTTGTCGCGTTTAAATTTAGCCGCCCGCGCCGTATTAAAATTCCGCTCGTCGCAGCGGCTAAATTTAACTATCACGTTAAATTCCGCATCCTCGCCCGCCGAAATTTAATCCCGCGCTATGTTTCGTGCGGCGTAGAATTCCCGCCTAAACTCAGCAAACCGCCCGTGCATGATCGCCTCTCTCATATCCGCGGCAAGGCGCAGGTAATAGTGCAGATTGTGAATGCTTGCGAGGCGATAAAAGCTAAGCTCGTGCGCGCGAAATAGATGATTTAGGTAGCCGCGGCTGAAGCGTTTGCACGTGTAGCAGTCGCAGTGCGGATCGATCGGATCGTGATCGCTGATAAAGCCCGCGTTTTTGATGCTGATCTTGCCGAAGCTTGTAAATAGCGTGCCGTTGCGGGCATTGCGCGTAGGCATCACACAGTCGAACATATCCACGCCGCGAGCGACGTTTTCGACGAGATCCTCGGGCGTGCCGACCCCCATCAAATATCGCGGGCGCGCCGCATCGACGTATGGCATCATGGCCTCTACGGTTTCGTACATCAGCTCGTTTTTCTCACCCACGCTAAGCCCCCCGATCGCAAGCCCGTCGAAGCTCATCTCGCACAGCGCTTCGGCGCAAAATTTGCGCGCCTGCGGGTCGGTGCCGCCTTGGATGATACCGAAGATGTTTTGATGCGCGTGCAGGCCGCGAGATTTCATGGTCTCGTGATAATCTATCGCTTCGCGAGCCCATTTTATCGTGCGCGCAACGCTTAGATCGATCCGCTTTTTAAGCCACGATCTATCATCGAAGCTCAATGCGCCAGGCTCGCGCGGCAGCTCCACTAAATCGTCTAAAATCATCATAATATCGGAGTTTAGCTCATACTGCGTATCCAGCACTGAGCGCGGCGTGAAATAATGCATGCTGCCGTCGATGTGGCTTTTAAATTTTATGCCGCCCTCGTCGTTTTTGGTGTTTGCGCGCAAGCTAAAAGCCTGAAAGCCGCCGCTGTCGGTCAGAAAGCTGCGGGGAAATTTCGTAAATCCGTGCAGCCCGCCGAACTCCGCCACTACCCGTGAGCCTGGGCGCAGATACATGTGATAGGTGTTAGCGAGGATGATCTGCGCGCCCAGAAGCTGCGCTACGTCCGTCGCATCGAGCGCCTTGACCGCACCCACGGTGCCGACCGGCATAAAAACGGGGGTGCGGATCGTGCTGTGCGCCGTGCGGATCGTGCAGGCGCGCGCCGCGCCGTCTGCGGCGTCTATTTGAAAATCCATCTTGATCCTTTAAATTTAGCTTTTTTGGCTTTTTAGCCTCTTTACGCACATTCGGCGCAAAATTTTAAAAAGCGATTGTAGCGAAATTTAAATTTGCGGCAGGTAAAGACGGGTGAAAAAATTTAAAGGATATTATGATGCGTTTACGGATTAAAATTTAAGTAGCGGAGCCGCCGCAACTGCAAAACGTAAAATTTACCGGCTCTTTTATAATTAAAATTTAATCGAACGTTGCGAATTTAGCGAGCGCGGCGGCATTAGATCACGGCGCGCTTTATATTATAAATTTAAAGATGCGCCGAGATAAAATTTCGCACTTATGAAGCAAATTTTATAGCTATAACGCTACCATTAAATTTCTCCGCACCGCATGAGTCGGCAGCGCCCTTTAAATTTGAAACTTCGCTCTTTTCATCGCGCGCGCTAGAAAATCCGCTAAATTTATGACCATTACGGCCGCACAGCTGTTTTTCGCACGGCACGCCGTCGCCGTCGCCATCGGTATGCTGAGTGCCGCCATCCTGAGCCCTGCCACACTCACGTAAATATTGCATCGCTTCTTCGCAGCTGCTAAAATGCGAGCAATAGGTCTTGGCGCTGCAATCAAGTCCCAAAGCAAGACTAACCAATACTGAAAACAATAAAACTAATTTCATCGTCTCTCCTTAAAATTTTGATGGAATTGTATGGATAAATAGATAAATAATTAATAAAATAGTAAATTTAGCCGCAAACGGCGCAAATTTCACCGCTTACGACGTTTTATTCGGCGGCTGCGTCTAAAGAAATTTAGCGGCTTTAAAGTTTATCTTTGCACTTTCAAAAGCCGCAACGCACTATGCCGCTAGGCGCTTTTGCGTGCGCGAGGCTTTCTTTTTAGGGGCGCATTTTTTGTAGGAGCGCTTTTACCGTCCGGCAGATTTTCCAAGGCTAAATTTGCTATGGATCTCTTTCTGCCCTTGCTCTTTGCTTTTCTATTTTGCAAAAACTCGCTGTACGGCGAGCCGTAAAGGCTAGCGTGCCAGATCGCGCTTGCCAGCATCACTGCACCCGAAACTTTATGCAGCTGCGACATGCGCGAGTTCATATTTAGCGCGGTTAGAGCCGTGATACCCATACTCACTCCCAGCGTCACTTTAGCCGCTTTGCGCTGAAAATTTAGATCCAAAATTTTATCTTCAATGCTCAAATTTTACCCCTTTGATAGAATTCAGTAGTAGTCCTATCGTCGTGCCATTATGCAGCAGCGCCGTAGCTACGGGACTTAGCGTGCCGAAGGTCGCCAAAAATAAAATGATCGAATTTATCCCCACGGTGGCGTTGAAATTTCGATTTACGAGCCGCAGCGTGTCGTTAGCTAGTGCCTTTACCTGCGCGACGCCCTCGATATCGTTTTTTAAAAGCCCGATCTGCGCGGAAGCCTTGGCGATCTCGGCGCCGTTTAGCATGCTGATGCCGATATCCGCCTTCATCAGGCTCGGCGCATCGTTTATGCCGTCGCCCACGAAGACCACCTTCCGCCCCTCGGCTTTTAATTGCTCTAAAATTTCAGTCTTTTGCGTAGGCAGCAGCTCGCCATAATAGCGATCTACGCCGAGCTTTTTGGCTACGGCGCGGGCTTTTGATTTTACGTCGCCGCTTAGCATGACGATCTGCTCTGCACCTAGCTCACGGAGCCTAGCGATGACGGCGCGAGCGTTTGCGCGCACCTCGTCTCTAAGCCCGATGAGCCCCAAAAGTCTGCCGTCAAATGCGATGTAAAGTAGCGCGAGCCCCTTTTGCATCGCAAGATCGATGGTCTCTTCGTGCGCCGCAAACGAGATCATCTCGTCATCCTCCAGGAAGTGGCGCGAGCCGATGATGAGCTTTTTGCCCTCGATGCTGGTCTTAACGCCGTGAGCAACGACGAATTCCACCTCGTCGTGGTGTTTGTGGATAAAACCGTGCTTTTTGGCAGCATCCACGATCGCCTCGGCTACGGGATGAAAGTAATGCTCCTCGGCGCTCGCGGTTAAATTTAAAATATCGTTTTTGCTAAAGCGCTCGTCAAACGATATGATCTCGGCGACCTCCAGGTTGCCGTACGTAAGCGTGCCCGTCTTATCGAATACGAAGGTGTCGGCGCTCGCAAGCGACTCAAGAGCCTTGGCGCCTTTGATTAAAATCCCGTTTTTGCCCGCCTTTGAGATGCTTGATTTAAAAGCAACCGGCGTAGGCAGCTTAAGCGCGCACGAGTAATCCGCCTGTAGCACCGAAGCTACGCTCATAAAATTTCGATTTATCAGATAGGACACGCCCGCAAGCCCGAAGGTTACCGGAACGAGCTTGTCGGCTAAGTGAGTCGTATGCATGCCGATGCTGGAGCGCTCGTTAAGAGATGCCGTGATGTAATGCTTGATGCGCTGCGTGGAGGTGTTTTCGCCGACGTTTTCTGCCCAGATACGGATCCTGCCCTCCTCCACGATCGTGCCGCTTAGCACGCTATCGCCGCGAGATTTTTTCACCGCGACCGATTCGCCCGTCATATTAGCTTGATTTATCATCGCTTCGCCGCTTACGACGTGCCCATCCACGGCTATGATATCGCCTGCACCCACGACTACGATATCGCCTACTTTTAGCTTAGAAGTGGCGATTTTGACTTCGGTTTTTTTGCCGTTTTGATCTATCTCGACCCACGCCTCGGTGATGTCTGGGCGAGCGAGCTCGCGGATTAGATCGTCACTTTTATAAACGGTGCTCTCCTCCATATATTCGCCAAGAGCAAGCATAGCGTTGGTGCTGTTTGCAGCAAATACATCGCCGCGCGCGAGCGAAATCCCAACAGCAGCAGCCTCCAAACCCTTTGAAGTAAGCCCGTGACGAAAGCTTTCTTTAATACCCTCTTTTAAGATAGGCATGCACGCTACGATGCTAAATACGCGCGCTAAAGGCGAAGTGCGAAAGATTAAATTTCCGCCCAACGCAAGAAGCGCTAAAATAAATTCGTTTTTGCTTGGCAAATTTTTATGGCTAGAGGGGATAATTGATTTTAGCTCGCTTAAATTTAAAACTTCAAGTTGCTTTAGAATTCCTGCCTTATCTGCACCTGCGTCAAGCTTAAGGATCAAAGAGCCGATTTTAGCGTTAAATCTAGCTTCCGTTACGCCTTCAAGCCTCGCAGCAGCTTTTTGCAGCGCGCTCGTATCGAGCCCTTTAAAGCTCGCGACCTTTATGCGTAGTCTAGTTTTAGTCTCATGTAAAATTTTAAAATTTTGCATAAACTACTCTTGCATCTCTGCCTTAGCGTCTTCGAAGCGTTCCTTCATCTCTTCGATGCCCATCTGAAACATCTCGGTACCCTTTGCGATGAGCTTAAAAAGCTTTTTTTGCGCGTTTTCGTCAGTGAGAAAATAGGTCGCTACGGCCCCCAGAACGATGCCTGTGATAAATGAGTTGCTACCAAATAAGCCGTTCGCGTTTTGCCTGCCACCCAAGGAATTAAAAATTCCACCGGAAGTGGAATTTTGTGAGCTTTGAGTAGAATTTACGTCGCTTGAGCTTTGAGCAGTAGAATCTTTACTATCCGAATTATTGCTGGAAGCAGAGCTATTAAAAGACATAGAATTTACCCGTTCGTTTATCCATTTAGCCCAACCGCCGAGCTTTTCGTCACCGGCAAAGCTACCCGCAGAGCCGCTAGCATATTTGTTGTCACCAAAATCGTAATCGTCTAGAATTTCTTTCAAATCTTTTTTTGTGATATACGGATTACTCATTGCCTACCTTAAGAATAAAATTTCTACCCGCAATGAGCGCGCCTACGCATACTGCGACGCCTGCCGCTGCGCGTAGATACTCGCCTTGTACGAGCTTATTTGCACTGTAAATCGCTCCGCCGCCGATGATACCGCCGCTTAGCGCAATATCTAGCGCATCGCGAATCGCTTTAGATTTGCTCTTGCCTTCTTTGGCTTTAACGAGCTCTACGGCGCAACCGCCGATCGCCCCCGCTATAGCACCGCTTAAAACGTGATCCAACGGCGAACGCTGTGTCGTAAGTGATCTATTCATTTAAGCCTCTATTTTTCTGATTTATCGTCTGCGGACGTAAATTTAGCAGAAGAATTATCGTCCATTTTTACGATCTGCGGGATATTAAGCGGAGTAGTAGATGCTGCGGATATCTCACCTACCGGCGTTTCGCCAGTCTTAGAGCTCGCGGTGGATTTTTTAGTTCTTTTAAATCCCGGTTTCGGTCCCGGTTTTTTTCTAGTTTTTTTTGCAGTGCTAGTTTCAGTGCTAGCGCTACTTGTCGCAGCTTTTTTACTACAAGACTTTCTTTTGCTTTTTACAGCTTCGGCAACATCGTCTAAGCCTTCTTTGGCTTCCGCAAAAATTTCTTTTGATTTTTTGCTTAATTTTTCCGCTCCGCCTTTGACGCTATTTTTTAGCTCCTCGACACTTTTGCTACTTACGATTTTATTCGCACCTTCTTTGATTTTATCTCGATTGTTATAAGCGTAAACCGCCGCGCAACCAAGCGCAAAACCTGCTAGAAATGGGATCGGCATTTCATTCTCCTTGTGTTAAGATTATAAAGTCATTTTATCAACTTTAGATAGATTTTGATATTATAGCGACTTTTTTAGATTTTTGCAATCCTAATTTAATTTTTCTGCAAAATTCCTTTAATTAAATTGGAAAATGCGCTATTTAAGATATTTTGCAAATCGTATTTTTGAAATATCCGCTCTAATCCCTGCGGATTTTTTAAAATTTCATTTAATAAATCAGTGAGATTCAAAGAATTTAAATCAGCCTCGTATTTAGAATTTAATTCTTTTAAAATCGGCAAAATTTCATTATACGAAACCGCCTGCGCCTTATATAGCAGCTCTTTAAATTGCGCGTTCTTGCACGAATTAATTAGATCGTCATAAAACATCATAGAGCTTTTTTCTATCAAAAGTGCCGAAGCCAAAAACTCATTTAGACCTTTTGCGGCCAGTGCCTCACTGCTATTTTCAGGAGGCGTGACGCCAAGCCCGCAAGAATTTGCAAAGTCTAACATCCGCTCAAGTAATCCAGCTCGTAAAGATAGAATTTCTCCTAGCTTTTTATCTTGAAATTTAACTGCGCCCAACGAATAAAACTGTAAAATTTGTGCCTCTTTTTCGAGCAAAAGAGCGATATTTGCAATTTGAGCCTCATTTAAATTCCGAGATTTATTAGAAATTCTACGCGATTTTTTGGTGCTACGCAATGCTTCTTCGCTCAAGAAATCGCCTCTATATTGGAATTTACGAGCGCTACTAGCTCAGGCGAACTGATGCCGCTTAAAAACTGCTCCCAAAGGTGCATCGGGAAAACGCTTTCATCATAATGAATCGTCAGCGAGCCGATTAGAGAGTTAAATTTATACTCTTTTATCCCGCGAATTGCAGCTATTTTAGCCTTCAGGCTCTCCTCGCTCACGCTATCTCGCAACTCCCTAATTTTGGGACTTACGCGGATACGGATACGACCTTTGCTGTGGCTAATTTTGCTAAAATACTTATGAAATTCCAAAATATCGTTGTGATTTATTTTCATATTTTTCCTTAAATTTGCACCTAAATAATATCATAAATCATTTAATTCCTGCTAAATTTTGCGAATTATTTGCGTTTAGGACGAAATATTTTTATCTTATTTTCATCCGCTGTTATGTAATTTCCTCCCATTAGATCAATACAATACGGCACGGCAGGAAATACCGGCAGGAGGCACTCTTTAATCGCTTTTGGATTGCCTGGTAAGTTTATAATTAGAGATTTTTTGCGGATCGCTGCTATCTGACGCGATAAAATTGCCGTAGGCACGATCTTTTGGCTTTCTGCGCGCATTAGTTCGCCAAAGCCTGGCATTAATTTCTCACTTACCGCTTCGGTCGCTTCAGGCGTTACATCGCGCGGAGCAGGACCCGTACCGCCCGTGGTTAGCACCAAATCACAACCCGCTTCGTCGCAAAGATAAATCAGCTTATCTTTGATCTGCTCCAGCTCATCTGGAACTATTTCATAAAAATACTGCTTCTCACAAGTTAGCCAATCATCCATCACGGCAATTATTTCTTTGCCTCCTAAATCCTCGTAAACGCCACCGCTAGCGCGATCACTGATCGTTAAAACACCTATTTTTACCATTTTCCTCTCCTTTATTAGAATTTTAAATTTTAAAATTTAATCAAAATTTAGCGTGCCGTCTTGCGGCTTTTCTTCAGAGCTTTCGCTATCTTTTTCCAGCTTTTGCAAATTTTGCTCCTGCGCAGAAGCGCCCTCTTGCTCCACACCATCAGATTCGCAGATCTTTTGAACATCCTCGAAAGTTATGAACTCATAGACGAAAATTTGCTTTGAAATTTGATTTAGCTTATCCTGCATTGTGCGGATTATCTCGCTTACCTCGTCGTAGCAATCTTGCAAAATTTTATTCACGCTCTGCGCGCTAGGGGTGAAACTATCGCCCATCGCGAGCTCAAAAACCATCTTTTGCGCCAGCGCGATAGCCTGCTTTACGTCGCTAGCAGAATTTGAAAAAGCGTCGTTTTTATGGATCTGTAGCGCTGCCATGCCGCTTAAAAGCACTTTGATTTGATTTAAAATTTGCGTTTTGGATTCGATCTCGAAATCCTCGTTTAAAAATTTATCGTTTAAAAGCTCTATTTTTTCGAAATCAAACGAATACCAATACGCGCTAAGCGCCTTTGCGCCCTGATAGAACGCCTGGATCTCCTTTTCGTATTCGGTGAGAATTCTGCTTTTTTGCACGCCGTAAAATACCCTCATTCGCACATTTTCAAAATCGCTAAGCTCGATCGTATCGCTGCCGCGCTTAAGAGCATTGATCGCGGCTTCATTTACCAGCGTCGCTACTCCCGCGCCGCTAAAGCCCACGCAGAGGCGGCTTACTTTGTTGATATTTGCGCTGCATCTCTTGCCCTCGAGGTAAATTTTTAAAATTTCGATGCGGTCTTTGTAGTTCGGAAGCCCGATGAAAACGCGCCTATCAAAGCGCCCCGAGCGCAGCAGCGCATCGTCGATCATATTTATTTTGTTGGTTGCACCGATTACCATCACGCCGCTATTTTCCTCAAATCCGTCCATCTCGGTCAGCAGCTGATTTAGCGTCGCTTCTCGCTCATCGTTGCGTCCGATGCCGCGCTTGCCGCCAACTGCGTCGATCTCGTCGATAAAAATTATCGCGGGCGCACAGGATTTGGCTTTCGCAAACAGCTCGCGAACCCGCCTGGCACCGACGCCCACAAAGACCTCGGCGAAACTTGCGCCGCTTTGGTAAAAAAACGGTACGTCCGCCTCGCCGGCTACGGCTTTTGCAATTAGCGTTTTACCGACGCCGGGCTCGCCGATCATTAAAATTCCTTTCGGCAGTTTGATGCCGAAATTGCGATATTTTGCGGGATTTTTTAAAAAATCCACGATCTCGATGAGCTCGTCCTTGACCTCGCTGATGCCCGCGACGTCGCTAAATCTCACATCGCTAACGCTTGGCGAAAGATCACCGAGCTCTGCGTTTGCGCCACCTTGACGCGCAGCGCCTACGCCGTCCAGCCTGCGGCGACGCGCCAAAACGGTTTCAAAATAATATACGAAGAGAAAAAATGCGAACGTAAAAATTACCAAAATCGCGCTAATACCGCTCGTGCCATCATCCTTTTCTTTGCTGATTAGAGCGTGATTTGATAGCTCCTTAAGATCTACGAGATCGACTAAAATTTTATAGCGTTTGCCGTCGTAGGTAAAATTTAAATTGCCGTCCTCGATATGCGCGCGTTTGATCTGATCTTTTCGCACGAGCTCGCTAAATTCGCGCTCGGTGATGTATCGCGAATCGTCTTTAAAATAAACGATCGAGAGCAAAACGATAAGCAGCACTAAAAAAATCAGAATTATATTTAGCTTGCTTTTTTTGATTTTATGCAAAATTTCCATCAAATTTAACCTCATAATCTCTTATCTCCATCCATTTTTTCGACAAATCCTCATCGCTTTTGATCCAAATTTTATCATAAAATTGATCATATCCTTCATAAAACTCTCCGTTTTTCCGCTCGATCAGCACATTTAAGGGCACCTTGTGCGAAAGGCGAAATTTATAATTATTCAGCGCCGTTATGTTTTGCAGCATCTTTAGCCGCGCCTTCGCTATTTTACCGTCTATGCGGTCTTTTAGCGACGCCGAAGCGGTCCCTTGCCTCGGCGAAAAGATAAAGGCGTGCAGATGCGTGAGCGGAAATTTTTTGAAATTTTCTACCGCTTCGAGCCAAATCTCTTCGCTCTCGCCCGGATGCGCGACGATAAAATCCGTCCCCAGCGCAAATCGGCGTTCCGCAAGCTCGCAAAAAAGCTCCAAATCCCTTAGCGCGGAATTTCGGCGGCGCATTATGCTAAGCATCTTTTGCGAAGTGTGCTGAAGCGCGATGTGCAGATGCCGCTCCAGCCAGGGCTCGGATAAAATTTCGCGAAAGCTCGCATCTATCTGCGAGGGCTCGATACTGCCTAGGCGAATGCGGCGAATTCCGCGTATCGCGCCTAGTTTTTGAAGCAGCGCGCCCAGGCTCGTGCCCGCGGTTTTGCCGTAGCTGCCGATATTGGTGCCGGTTAGCACGATCTCGCCAAAACCGTTTGCGGCAAGGCTCGCCGCCTCTTTTAAGATCGCGTCTTCAGAGCTACTTCGCGAGCGGCCGCGCACCGAGGGGATTATACAGTAGCTGCAGTTAAAATCGCACCCCTCCTGAATTTTAATAAAGGCCTTGGTGTGATCCTCGTAGTCGCTTACCAGGTTTTTTTCGACGCCGTCAAGACTTCCGATATCGTAAAATTTCGACTCCGAGCCTAAAAACTCGTCGATCTTTTCCTTTTGCGACATCCCGAACACGCCGAAGACCGAGCCGTTTTTATACAGCTCTTCGCCGCGCGATACCGCGCCGCAGCCGGTTAGCAATATCTTTTTGCCGAGGCGGTTCATCTTATTTACGTAGTTTCGCACGTCTGCGTCGGCGCCGTTCGTAACGGTGCAGGAGTTTAGCACGACGACGTCCGCGCCCTGCTCGTCGTGCGTGATCTCGCCCGATTTGAGGTTGCTTTTGATAAGCTGCGTGTCATAGATATTTGTGCGACATCCAAACGTTTTAAAATAAATTTTCAAATTTCGCTCCCGGATCCGCTTCCTGTGGCAAAGCCGGCGCCTTGCGCCGCTGCGTTTAAATTCTGCGGACCTTGTTGCTCGAAGCCGAGATCTTGCGCCGCAAAATTTCCGCCTGCCGCCATGTAGTTTTTGCCGTTAAAAAGCGTGTATGCAGGATAGGCGATCTTGATGTCGGGCTCGCTTCTTAGCGCATCTAAAATTTCAGCCGAGATGTTGCTGCGAAGCCCGAGCGTCGCGTAAGAGTTCGTCATATACCAAACCGAAATTTCAATGCCGTATGGCTCAAAAAAGCTGAAAATTCTAGGCTCGACGTTTGGATTTTTGATGCTGTATTGCGAGCGAAGCTTGCCCATCTGCTTTTTGGCAATGTCGGTATAGCCTTTGGAATACTTCCGCACGATGTTTTTTATGAGATACATCGCCTTTTTATGGTTGCTATCAAATGTTAAAAGTATGCTAATGCCGTCCCAGACGGTCTTAAGCCCGCTATGGGTGTAGTTTGAGATAAGATCGGTAAAAATATAATTATTCGGTATGAAAATTACCCTGCCCGCGCGTTTATTTTCTCTCCACGTAGTCATAGTAACGTCCTCGAAAATCGTCATCCTAAGCACCGAAATATCGATGATATCGCCTACGTAGGTCTCGCCGTTTTTATGCACTCTAATACGATCGCCCACGCGAAAGCTGCCGCCAAGCACGATCGTAAGCCAGCCTAAGGAGCTCATAAACATATCTTTCATCGCGATCGCAAGACCTGCCGAGGCAAAGCCCAGAACCGTCACGAAATGCGTCATATTCTCGATGTAAGAAAAGAGCAGTATCAGCGCGATCAGCGTGAAATTTAAAACGTTGATAGCTTTATTTACGATATAAAAATTCTCGTCGTTTTTGATATATTTTTTCGCCACTACCTTGCATAAAAACGACAGTGCGATGACTACGAGTATCCATACGGCGATGTTTCCCGCGCGCTTGATCTGCGCTTTTATATCGGCGGTCTGCACGGCGATTTGGGAGTTGATCTTTTTTTCGTAAACATCGTACGTGGTCTGCGCGATCTCGTACGCGGAGCTAAACTCGCTAAGCTCGTAATCTAAGCTTTTAAGCTCCGCCACGGCGCTTGCGTCCGTATCGATCTGCATCAAGCGCTCGTATAGCGCCCTTTTTGCTTCAAGTTTATCGATTAAAGCTTTAATATTTTCGATGGCGTTTTTCTGCTCCATCTTTTGAGCTTGCAAATTTCTAATCGTAGAAAAACCGGAAATTATCGAAAAGGGATTTGTAATGCGCGCAGGCTCGGGAGTTTCGGGCATCGCGATGATATCTAAAAACGGAGATTTTTCATACTCTTTTAGCAGTATGAGCTGCTCTTTTACGGCGCGAAGTCTTTTTTGAATCTCTGCGATCTTATCGGTGCCGGCGCTCTTTTTTAGCTCCGCTTCAAGCTGGCTGGATTGCTTTTGTAAATTTTGATAGCCGATGAAATTTGAAAAGCGCGAAATCCAGATATTATTTTTGATCTCATCGTCAATAACACGGATCTGATCTTTTAGCGACGCGGATAGCTTAGAATTTTCATCTTTCTTCTCACTAGCGGCGGAGCTAGCGTTAGATTCTAAGCGCGTATACGCGGCGGAGAGCGTAGAATTTGCCTCGCAAAATGCAAGATTAAAAATCAAAAAAATAGCCGCAAGCGCTCTCATTCAAACTCTTTCAGCGCTGCGATTACTTCATATTTTGCGATCTCTTTGGAAGTGTAGAATTTACCGATGCCGTCGGGCAGGATAAATTTTGTCTTGCCGTTTTCGCTTTTTTTATCGAGAAAAAACAGCTCGTAAAATTCCGCCGCATCCTCTACGTGAAATTTTATCGGAAGCGCGAATTTTTGAAGCACTTTACGGATTTGATCCTCCTCAAGCTCATTTAATTTATCAAGACGGCGTGCTAGCGCATTTGCCATCACCATGCCGATCGCCACAGCCTCGCCGTGCAAAAATTTTTTATAATTAGTAATTTTTTCTATAGCGTGAGCAAAGGTGTGTCCGTAATTAAGCGCCACTCTGATGCCGCTTTCGCGCTCGTCTCGCTCTACAACGCTTGCTTTAATCTCTACGCAGCGAGCGATTACGTGCGAAATTTCATCGGCGCTTTTTAGATTGTGCGTCTCGAAAAATTTAAATAGTTCGTCATCAAAGCATACAGCCATCTTTACCGCCTCTGCAACACCCGCCGCGAACTCTCGCGCAGGAAGCGTCGATAAAAATTTGCTCTCGCAATAAACCGCGCGTGGCTGATAAAATGAGCCGATTAAATTTTTGCCGAAGCGATTATTCACGCCCGTCTTACCGCCGACGCTTGCGTCCACTTGCGCTAGCAAGGTCGTAGGTATATTGATAAAATCGATGCCGCGCTCATAAATGCTCGCGCAAAAGCCCGTTATATCGCTAATGACACCGCCGCCAAGAGCGATGAGCGTGCTTTTGCGATCAAGCTTGGAGCCAAAAAGCTGCTCTAAGATTTGCTCCACGCTCGCGGTATTTTTATACTCCTCGCCGTCCGGGATCGTGATGATAAATTTTTGCTCGCATTTTAACCGCTGCAATAAAAAATCAAGCCACAGCCCGCCTACTTTGGGATTTGTGATGATCGCTACCTTGCCTTTGAGCTTGATCTCTTGCAATTCGTCGATAAAAACGCTGTATTTTTTACCTAAATTAAGATCGATTTTCATACGCTAACCTTTGATTTTTGGGTAATTGTAACATAAATTTCGATTACTTTTCATACCCGTAATCGCTCGGGATAAAAATTTGATGATTTTTGCCGAGTTTAAAATACATCTGATCCAAATCCTGATTGAAAATCGATGTGAGCTTGCGCGCCAAAATTCTATCATTAAATGGCACAAATTGTAGCAGATCTCGCTCGCTGCCTAGCGCTAAAATCGGATTTTGCCGCTCGCAAGGAATAACGAATAAACTCTGCTTAAAAAGCTTCGATAAGCTCACGTAGCTTTGCGCAAACTCGTCCTTTTCGCTCTCGCCGAAAAGATACAAATACACGTCTAGCCCTAGCTGCGAGCTGATGTCAAAGACGATACTTGATTCCTCGCGAAGCCGCTCGCCGGCACTTAGCACGACGCTTTTACGCACGTCTTTTAGCTCGCCTTCACCAAGGCTTAACACCGGAATTTCAAGCGCTTTAAGTGCTGCTTTTTTCGCTTCGAAAACTCCGCTTGAGCAAACTACCAAGCCTGCTTTATTTTCGCTCACGTCGCGCTTTAAATTTAGCTCGCCCGAGTAATCGATGAGAATTTCAAATTTATCCCGCTCACACAGCGCTTTAAGCTCGCTAAAAGTGTCGTTTAGCAGAGGATTTAAAATTCGCAGATAAATTTTATGATTTCTAATATGCAAATCCAAAAACTCAAGCGCCCTAACCGTCCTAGCTATCTCGTCGCCGCTCATTTTTTTCATATCGATTAGCGCGAAAATATTTAGCCCAAACGGCGATGGAAATTGCCCGCTTTGCTTTTTTACTTCAGCAAACACCGCTCGCAACGCACTAGGCTCACCAACGACTAAAATCGTATCATTCGGATATATTCGCGAGCCGGGTGTCGTTACGATGTAATTGTTGTGGCGGTAAATCATCGGAATTTGATATTTGGCATTAGAAAGCGTACTGATTTTTTTATACGCGAACGAGCTTCCTACGGGCACTTTTACCTCCATTATCTCTCCGCGTCCAAGCCCGATATTATCAGCAAAAACGGGACTATCAGGCAAAAAACCGATGAAGCGCGAGGAATTTAGCGCAAGGGTATTTACGATTTTTACGTGAGCTTCATTTTTATTATCGCGCAAAAGTCCCCAAAAATCAGCCACGTAAAGTTCTAAATCCGGAGCGAGTGTCTTTAAATTTTCAAGCGTTACTTTAGTGTCAAATTCATCCTCCATTATCACTATGCAGCGGTCAAATTCCTCTCCTGCTAGCACCACGCGCAACCGCTCAATGCTAGTAGGATCAAAAATTTCGACCGAAAAATTTGACTCGTTTTCAAGCTCTGAGGGCACGGCATCCGTATTTTTAGCTATGACGCGATATGATCTGATGACATCTTTGATTTTACAAACTTTGGATAAAAAATGGCGCGCAAACTTTCCGCTTGCGATGATTAAAACTTGTTTCATTGCTCTCCGTTTCGTGGTTTTGCAAAGATTATAACCAAAAACGGCTAAATTTTAAACCGCGCGATAAAATTTGCGGGCAAGCTGAGGCGCGGCGACTTAAAATTTTAAGATCGAAATTTTAAAATCAAAGTTTGAAATTCCAAAAGCGAGGCTTAAATTTTAAAATGAATTAAAACCAAGCCTCGTTAAATTTAATCTCGCCGCTTAGAGCGATAAAATTTCATAAATTTAAAAGCGGCGCCATAACCATTCGCGCCGCTTAAGCAAAAATTTTAAACTCACTAGATTTTAAAATTTTACCTCCGCAGAGAGCATGAAGCTTCTGCTCTCGCCCAGCGTCACGCCGTTTGCCGAACCTAGCACGCTAGTTACGTTAAGTCCGCCCGCACCGTCGGCGCTCGCAGGATACATTCCCGCCCAGTATTTTTTGTTAAATACGTTATTTACGTTGAAGCGTAACGTAGTCTTATCGCCCAAAAGGTGCTCGCTCGTATATCTGATACCAAGATCGGTAACGAAAAAGCTAGGCGTGTGCTGAGTGTTTAGATCGTCCAGATACATCTTGCTAGTGTAGTGGAAATTCGTACTGATCGCAAGTTTATCGGTGCCAGGGATCACGTAATCAAACATCAAATTTGCATTGATTTTAGGAATGCCGTTTGCGACCTTGCGATTAGCGCCCTCGATGCTTACGTTGTGCATCTTAGGATCGATATAGGTAAAGCCTCCGAGCACGCTTAAATTTTGCGTAATTCGTCCGCCGCTCATAAACTCAAATCCGCGGTTGCGCTGCTCGCCGTTTATGCCGTAGCGTCCGGTAGAGCTATTTAGATACGCGATAGGTCTGCGGATATCAAAATACGCTACGCTAAAATCGATCATATCGGCTACGCGGATCTTAGCGCCGATCTCGTGCTGCTTGGAGCGATACGGCGACGTATAGGCGACCTCTCCCGCATATGGGCTGCTCGCCGGATAAACATAGGTAGAGCCCTGCTGTAAGCTATCTGCATAAGTGTAGTAGATGCTAGCGTCCTCTATCGGATGAAAGATCAAGCTGCCCGCCCAGCTATATCCCGAATCGCTATAGGCTTTGACAAGTCTTTGCTGACGATTATTGTAGGATTCCTGCCTCATCCACGCCTTAGATGCGCTTAACATCATGTCAAATTTATCGTTTATCGTGATATCATCTAGCACCGAGACGTTATACATATCTATTACTGCGAAATGATATAACCCGCTTCCGCGCTTAGCGTTAGTGTAATCTAAAATTTTAGGATCGTAGATATTGCCGATGGTAGGCGAGGTGTAGTTGGTGCTTGCGATCTTATATCTATCCTGCGTCCAGTGATAGCCGTTGGTCTGCACGCTGAAATCATGTTCGATATCGCCCGTATTAAACTGCGTATTTGCCTTGAGATAGCCGCTTGGCAGATCGAATCTATATGCCGCCGTAGCACCGCCGCTGTGTCTGGTTTGATAATCGCCCGGTTTTGTATATTGCGGATGTGTGCTAGGCAAGATATAATTTACAACGCCATGAGTATCACGATCGGCGCGCTGAAACTGAAAGCCGCCCTCTAAATACCATTTATCGGTAGGCGTAAATTTAAATTTTGCGCTTGCGGTAGTGGTTTTTAGATGCATACCTCCAAAGCTCTGACCAAGACCGCGTTTTGAAGAATCCACCGCCTTTGGAAGCTCCATGCCGTCTACGATCTTGCCGTCTCGCACGCCAAGAGCAAACTGCCCCGCAAAGCCCTTGGTATTGTGCTCATAATAGCTAGCCGCGGTTTCAAAAGTAAGATCGCCCGTCGGATAAAATTCCATCGTGACGCTGGCTAGGCGGCGCTGCAAATTTGAGCCCTTCGGTTGTCTGTCGCCGTTTGATCCGTAAAACACCGTGCGGTAGCCGAATTTTTCAAATTTATCGGATAGATCAAGTCCAAGACCTAGATTGCTTCGCGACATGTAATCGCCCCAAATTATGTATTGATCTTTTACCGGGCGCTTGCGCGTGTAGCTGAAAATCCCGACCGGATTTTTGCGCGCCGTAGAGCGAGCCCGCGACGCCGTTTTGCACTTGAAAACTCTCAAACATCGCCATCGGAATCGCCGTCGTCGAAATAGTATAAAAGCCGTCCCAGAAGCTGTTGCCTACGACGCTGCCCTCAAAGCCACGCGTCTGCGGGCGCCCTACCGTGGCGCCGCCGCGCATCTGAATCTGCGCGGATGGGAAGTATTTGACCGCCTCCTCGTAGCCGGTGACGCCTTGGTGATTCATGATCTCCTTGCTGATCGTGTTGATCTGATACGGAAGATCCAAAGCGCGCTTGCCCGCAAGCAGACCTTGTTGCACGTTTTTGCTCAAAAAGCCCTCGTCGATGCCGCTCTCGCTGATATTATCACCGACGGAATTTACCTCGATTACGCCCATATTCTGCGATTTTTCAGGCGCAGAATTACTGCCGCTTTGCACTGCAGCTAAACTGCTGCATAGCAGACACATACATGCCGCTAATGAAATTTTAAATTTCATCGTTTTCCTTCGTTCCATTATTTTCCCTTCGTTATGGATATATTTAATATTATTTTTTAGCATATTAGAAAAATTTTCCTAAATTTAGACTAAATTCTAGATATAAATTTATATATTTGTAGTCGCATTTTTTAGCTTTAAATTTCATAGACGATATACCGCGATACAAAAGAAAAATTGCGCAAATTTATATGAAATTCTAAATTTTTAATGTAAAATCGCCCGTATGAAAAAACTAATACTGGCGCTTAAGCAAGCGCAAAACCGACTCAAAAATTTCTTCCGCCTCTACGATACCGAGCTCATGCACCATGCATCAAGCCTTAGCTTTCACACGATTTTGGCGCTACTGCCGGTGCTGATGGTCTCGCTTAGCGTCTTTATGCAGCTGCCGAGCTTCAAAGGCTACTACGACAAGATTATGGGCTTTATCTTTTCAAACTTTCTGCCCGCAAATCAAGCGAGCATGGCGCACTATATCGAGGAATTTATGGCTAACGGGCTAAGCCTTGGCGTAACGGGCTTTTGCGCAGTGTTAGTTACGTCGGTGTTGTTTTTCGGAGATTTTGAAGCGATAATTGCGCGCATTTCGCATTCGCCCGAGCGAAGCTTTTTTAAGAGCCTAAGCACCTACTGGACGCTGATGACGCTCGCTCCTGTGGGGCTTGGAGCATCGTTTTATATCAGCGGCGAGCTTCAGGAGCTACTAAATAAAACCGAGCTTACGAGCTGGATAAATTTGCTTAAAATTCTACCCTACTTAATCGTTTGGGGGATCTTTGCGATCACTTACGCTACGGCGATCAACCGCGAGATCCGCGCAAAAGCAGTGCTTGCCTCATCACTCGTAGCGTCGATTTTATGGTGGCTTTCAAGACTGGTTTTCGCGCAATACGTCTTTTATAACAAAACCTATCTTAGCATCTACGGCTCGTTTTCGGTCGCGCTATTTTTCTTTCTGTGGATCTACATAAGCTGGATTTTCTACCTATACGGCGTGAAATTCTGCGTATTTTTGGACGCTAAATTTAAAAGAGGTGGCGAGCGACAAAGCGCCTGAAATTTTTAAATTTCATAACGAATTTTACGAAAGATTATATTAAGAATTAACGATAATCGTATATTAATTGGCTGTTTAAACGATAAATTATCGTCAGCGAAAGGATTAAATTTGAAATCTCGTCTTTGTTCGGTCTATATACGAGCGATCTACTTTAAATTATTAAATTTCTTGAGGAGGAAAGAATGGCGTTTGTTGCGGAGCATATTTCTAAAGTTGATTTGGAAAGATACAATGTTGCAAATATTATAAATAATTGTTGCCTAAAATATGGCTCAATAGCCTATGATGATTACTACCTAGATAAGCTGGATTGGGTTATAGATAGACAAAGAGATGCCTGGTTTATGTTTGTTTGCAGAGTGCCTTTGCTAGACCCAAGAGATGGCCTTACGGGAGAAGTTATTTGGCTGTTGCATTATAGGGGTAAAAATATCGAGCTCGATATAAGGCGAATTTATGACGAAACTACGAGTAAGTATTTCACGGAAAATCCATTTAAGATCAAATATAAATTCCAAAGCGTAAATTCTGACATTGGGGATATTTCAATGGGTGAAATTTATGAAATTTTAAATGAAGCATTATTGGAATATGGAGATGACGGCATTGATGGCAGAAAATTTTTGCCAAAAGAGCATGAAGTCGTAACTTTCCTGCACGATTAAAATTCAAAGAATCGATGAGCCGCGTTTAAATACATCTGATATTTCACTATCAAATTTAATATTTTCTACTGCGCTATAAAACGCCCCACTCTTTTTTATATTCGTTTATTATCTCATCGGGCGTTTTTTCTTCCTTATCGACCTTGATAAGATCGATTATATCTTGCTCGTTTGCAAACATACCCTCTATCGCGTGGTTACAGATGATAGATCTGTTTTGCTCGTATTGTTCTGCGCTCAGCTCGTCTTTATATTTTTCAAGTATAGCCAAACTCTTTTCTAAACTATAAACTTCCGGATATTTTTGCATGCTTTATCCCCTAGCAATATAAAATTTTATCAGCTGCGGCGTCCTATTAAAAAAACAAAGCTCAAGCAGGCAGGCGCACTTTTTGCTACGAATAGCTTGCAAGTAGTTTGCACTTCGCCGCAGCTAAAGCAGATAACTATTAGATGACGGGAAATTTTACTGCAAGTAGCTCACAAATAAATTTAACAAAGCCCTTATCAAGCAAAAAATGAAGGAAAAGCCGTCAAATAGAACTGCTACTCCCTTACGATGAAAGCTCCAGTAAACTTGCCATTATGCGCGAAATCTCTCGCCTCATCCTCGCTTTTAAATCCGCTTAAAAAGACGCGATAAATCGGCGCGCCATCTATGCTAAATTCTTTGATTATCGCAGGATATCCCGCTGTGCCGTGGTAATCGCGCTGATAAATTTGTGCGCCGCTTCTGTTTCTAAACGCACCAATTTGCACCATAAAATTTCCGCCGACAATGGTTGCTTTCGGCGAGCCTTTGGCGATAGTATGCCCATAAAAGCCCACTACTTCGAGTTTTACCGGCGCCGTACCTTTGGCAAATACGCCTACTAAATTAGCAGCTGTTTTGCTAAGATCGATGATGCGACCATCCACGAATGGACCGCGATCGTTGATGCGCACGGTTGCGGTAGCGCCGGTGTCGCGATTCGTGACCTTTACCATAGTATTCATTGGATAGGTTTTGTGCGCGGCGGTCATGCCGTTCATATCGTAAATTTCGCCGTTTGAGGTGTATTTGCCGTGAAAATTCGGCCCATACCAGCTGGCGATACCTATCTGGGTATCGCCGACGCTTACCTGCTCTGGATAGTAGGTTTTGCCGTTGATTTTATAAGGGCGCATGGTGGCGGGAGAGTTTTTGCCGATCTTGCCCGCACCGCCCGCAGACGATCTAGAAGGCGGTGCGGTGCGAAACGAGCAACCGGCAAGAACCAGCGCAAAAAGCGCACTAAAAAGAGCGATTTTCTGGTACGACACCTACGATCCGATCTTATTTGTTGAATTTTATATTATTTAGCGCTATTTCGTTTTTGTCTTTGAGGCTAAGCTCGTTCGCCAAACCTGCTAACACTCGTGCTGGCTTGCGCTGTTTCAGACGTGGTTCATACGCTTGAAACGCGCCTTGATTTACGACAAATTCTGCATATTTGCTTTGTGGGATATAAAAGAAGTACTTGCCGTTAAGCGGCGAAATTCCGTTTTTAATATGCGCGTTATAATCCTGCATTTGCGACGGCGAAATTCCGATCTGTTTTGCAACTGCGCTTAGCTTTGTGCCTGGAGCTACTGCGATACGCTTTAGGCCCCACGGCTCGCTTTCAAAAAGCAGAATTTTACGCATATTTTCATTTTGAGCGATGTAAGCGTATTTGATAATGCGCTTGATAAAATTCTTAGTCTCATTAGGAAGTGCGGGGCTTTTTAGCAAGCGGTCCAGATCATCGCTGCCAGTAGCTGCAATCGCATTTTTAAGCTTTTGATCGCCACAATTATACGCCATTAGCGCTAAATACCACTTGCCAAAATTTTGCTTCAGATGCAAAATATACGAAAACGCAGCATCCGTAGAGGCTGCGGGATCGCGACGCTCATCTACGGCGCTATCTACTCTAAGACCGAAATTTTTCGCAGTCGCCGGCATCAGCTGCCACATACCACCTGCGCTAGCGCCCGAAGTTACGGTGTTTTTAAGATGAGATTCTACCATTGCCAAATACAATAAGAATTCCGGAGCTTCGATGTTATCGACCTCGGATTTGACTAAGTAGGCATTGTGCGACTGTGAAGTCACGATATGCTTAAACTGCTTGCGATCGCTTGCATTGATCGCACGGAATATGCCCGCGACTACGTTTTTGCTCGATTCGTTATTTTCGATGCCGAATTGATTTAAAATATAGTCGTGATTTGCGCGCATCAGACCGGGCTGGCTCGCAAACGCTTCGCCCACTAAAAGTAGGGCTAGCAGTATAAATTTTATGGCTTTCATATCTCTCCTTTGATTTTATCGCCAAAAAGCCTACAGGCGTTTTGAGTCGTTATTGCTTCAACCTCTTCTACGCTTAGGCTTAAAATTTCCGCGACTTTTTCTACCACGAGTCTCGTAAATGCAGGCTCGTTGCGCTCGCCGCGATGCGGATGCGGGGTTAGATATGGCGCATCCGTCTCGATTAATAGGCGCTCTTGCGGAATTTGCGGTAAGATCTCAGCTAAGTTTTTTGCATTTTTGAATGTCAAAACTCCGCCGATACCGAAGTAAAATCCGTATTCGCTAAGACCTAGCAAAAGCTTGCTGGCATTGAAGCAGTGCAAAACACCGCCGCATAAATCGCCAGCACGATCTTTTAGAATTCCAAAGCTATCTTCGTTTGCTTCTCGGATATGGACTATAAGTGGTTTTTGAAGTTGTGTTGCTAGATCGATTTGTGAGATGAAGGCGTCTTTTTGGCGGGAGATTTCTAAGGCTTTGGTTTCCTTGCTCTCTTGCTGCTTAAGTCTGAAATAATCAAGACCGCATTCGCCGACGCCCACGCATTTGGGATCGTCAGCATACCGCTTCAGCACCTCCATATCGAAAGAATCTATCTCGTATGGATGCACCCCTACGGCAAAATACACATTATTCCGCGCGTGCGAAATTTTACATGCCTTATCTAGGTCTGCTACATCTGCACCGGGAATGATGATGCTACGCACACCTGCAATCGTGGCGCGCTCAATCACCGCGTCCAAATCGGCGTCGAAACTAGCATCGTCTAAATGGCAATGTGTATCTATAATCATAAAACTCACTTGATAAAATTTTTCGAAGCGGATTTTACGTCGTTTTGCAAAATCACACTTAAATTTAAATTAAACGCGGTATTGTAGCGAAAAATTTCAGATTTAAACTTAAGCTTAAAATTCCTTCAGCTTTGCCTTAGTTTTTTAGCGAATTCCAGGGCTTCTGCAGTAATAGTCTCGCCGCTTATCATACGAGCTAGCTCTGTTATTTTCTCATTTTCGCTTAATAATCTCACGCTAGATTTGCCGTTCGTTTTACTTACTAAAAAGTGTGACGCAGCCTTGGAACTAAGCTGCGGTTGGTGCGAGATCGCAAAAATTTGATAAAATTTTGAAATTTTTACCAGCACGTTTGCGATACTCATCGCCTCTTTTCCGCTTAAATTTGAATCAATCTCGTCTAAGATCAAAATTCCCTCGCCATTATTTGTAAGCTCCAAGCTCGCGGCAATAAAAGCAAGGCGTAAGCGGTTCGTTTCGCCTGAGCTTAAATTTTTAAATTCCGTCTTGCACAAGCTGACGCAAATTTCGTCTGTGCCGCACTCACTAAGCGCCGTAGGCTTAAAACTAAGCTCCACTCCGTCCATATAAAGCTGCTTTAGATAGGAATTTATCAGATCCTCGAGCCGTTTTTTAGTGCCCTTGCGAGCCTCGCTGATTTTTTCAGCAAGGATAGTGGTGCTTTCGCTAAGACGTTTAAATTCCACTTGCAACTTGGTTTTTTCAAAGCTTAACTGCTCGTAATGCTCAAGCTCCTTCTTGCGCGCTTCAAGCGTAGCTAAAGCCTCTTCTACGCTTCCGTAGCGCCTATTTAGCGCGCTAAGAGCTTCGATGCGATCTAAAATTTTCTCTATGTCGATATTTTCGAGCTCGTCTAAATTCAAGCTTTCTTGCTTTAGCCGCAGCTCGTTCATTGCATCCTCAAAAAACGCGCTATCCAGCCCGCTAAGACTTAGCGCTTCGATGACGCTGCGTTCTAGCTCAAAAATGCCCTGCGCCCTAGCCCAAAGTTCCTCGATCTTATCTTTCTTACTAAGCTTTTTTTTGATCTGCAAAAGCTCCTCATATTCGCCGATCTTAGGCGATACGCGCTCGATTTTTTCAATCTCGAAGCGAGCAAATTCCTTTAACTCCTCAATCTTGCGCTCTTGATCCAAAATTTCATCCAGCTGCTTTTTTGTGCGGCTAAATTCCACAAAAGCGCTTTGAAGCTCCGATAGGCTTTGAGCGTGCGCCGCATCTTTTTTCGCGGCGATAAAATCAAGTAATTTTAGCAAGCTGCCGCTACTCATTTCGCCGGCGTTTTTCGCGCCTAAAAATTTCACGTATTCGCCGGCGATCGTGCTTAGATTTCTTTTTGAGACCGATTGGGAATTTATAAAGTATCGCAAGCTACGCTCTTTTAGGACGCGAAAAATATTTGGCGTATCGTTTATCAAGCCGAAATTTTCCATATCAAATTTATGCTCTACGTCCGCTTCTATGAGCTCAGCCTCGCATTCGTTAAGACCGAACACCGCTAAAATCGCGCCTATTAATACCGATTTACCCGCGCCGCTGATACCTGTAAATACGCTAAGCCCTGGGCCAAAGCTAAGCTCGCTCTCGCAAAAACCTAGATTATTTTTAATATAAATTCTTTCTAGCATCCGCCGTGCCCCCATCTGAGTTTGGCTTTTAAAACGTCAAAATAATCGTAGCTTCTGCGTTTTATTAAATTTGCCTTTGCGTGCGAAATTTTAACGCTTACGCTGTGAAATTCCGCCATATCAAAAACGTCTTGTCCGTCGATGACGACGCTAACTTCGGAGCTTCCGGCGTTTTTGAAGCTTGCGAGATACTCTTTTGGCAGGATCAAAGGCCGCTGCGTCAGGCTGTGCGAGCAGATCGGCGTGACGCAAAACACGTCGCACAGCGGATAGACGATAGATCCATTCGCGCTCATATTATACGCGGTCGAGCCCACGGCGGAGCTTACGATCACACCGTCGCCGTAGTAAGTATTGAAATATTTTCTATTTAAAAACGCGTCGATCTTCGCCATCGAAGAGATGTGGCTGCGGGTGATTACGACGTCGTTAAATGCGGTCTTGCGGACGATTTTACCGCCGCCGTTTTCCAGTATCACTTCGAGTAAAAACGGGCGCTCGATCTCGTATTCGCCACGCAAAAATTCCTTTAAAAATTTTGCGAATTCGCTAGGCTGCACGTCCGTTAAAAACCCGAGAGTACCTGCGTTGATACCCAAAATAAAGGCGTTTTTATCGCTTAGTAGCCTCGCAAGCCCGATGAGCGTGCCGTCGCCGCCGAGGCTAATTAAAAAATTGGTCTTTTTTAAAATTTCTGCAAGCGTATGCGGCTTAAGGCCGAAAAATTCCGCTCCGTCCTCTTCAAGTAAAAGCTCGATACCTTGCGCTTTTAAAATTTCGCGAATTTCCTCTGCGACGGGGCGAATTTCCTCCGATTTTTTGGCTATTAGCCCTGCAAATTTTAAATTTTCGTGGATTTTGTTTTTGCTTTCCATTTTTCTACTTTCGGGCGCTATTTTATAAAAAATTAGCTTTGTAAAAGCAAAATTTAACTATAATCGGCTCTTGAAATTTTATTAAAAAGGAGTAATTTTGCGAAGTCATTACTGCACGGATTTGAGTAAAAACGACGTCGGCAAAAATGTAACCGTATGCGGCTGGGTAAATTCTTACCGCGACCACGGCGGCGTTATTTTCATAGATTTGCGCGACCGAAGCGGCCTGCTTCAGCTCGTGTGCGATCCCAAAGATAGTAAAAAAGCGTATGAAATTGCAAACGAAGTACGAAACGAATTTGTCCTAAAAGCCGTCGGCAAGATCCGAGCTCGCGGCGAAGGGCTGGAAAATCCAAATTTAAAAACGGGCGATATCGAAGTCGTGGTAGAAGACCTACAGATCGAAAATCCAAGCAAGCCGCTTCCTTTCGTAATCGGCGATAAAAGCGTCAATGAAGAAACGAAGCTGAAATACCGCTTTTTGGATCTGCGCGCCGACGGAAGCTTCGATAAATTTAAGATGCGCTCCAAGGCTGCGATCGCCGCGCGAAATGCGCTCGATAGGCTGGGCTTTGTGGAGGTCGAAACGCCGATCTTAACGCGCGCGACGCCTGAGGGCGCTAGGGATTATCTGGTGCCTAGCCGCGTCTATCCGGGCAGCTTCTACGCGCTTCCGCAAAGTCCGCAGCTTTTCAAGCAGCTTTTGATGTGCTCGGGCTTTGATAAATACTTCCAGATCGCGCGCTGCTTCCGCGACGAAGACCTGCGCGCCGACCGCCAGCCGGAATTTACGCAAATCGATATCGAGATGAGCTTCAATACCCAATACGACGTAATGAGCGTAGCCGAGGAGGTTTTAAAGGATATTTTCAAATCCTGCGGCCGCGAGATCGTCACTCCTTTTAGACATATGGAGTATAAGGACGCGATGGAGCTTTACGGCAGCGACAAACCCGATTTGCGCTACGATATGCCTTTCATCGACGTAGCCGATATTTTTGAAAAATCGAGCAACGAAATTTTTTCAAATTTAGCCAAAGACCGCAAGGCCAATCGCGTAAAAGCGCTCAAAGTCGAGGGCGGCGATCTGAAATTTAGCAAGCGGCAGATGCAAGGCTTTGAGGAATACGTTAAAAAATTCGGCGCGCAGGGACTTGCATTTATTCAGGTAAAAGAGGACGGTCTAAAGGGGCCGCTGGTAAAATTCTTTGAAAAAAGCGAGCTGGACGAACTCATCAAGCGCTGCGAGCTTAAAGTCGGCGACGTCGTATTTTTCGGCGCGGGCAAAAAGAAAATCGTGCTTGATTATATGGGTAGATTTAGAATTTTCCTCGCGAACGAGCTCGGTCTGATCGATCCGAACAGGCTTGAGTTTTTGTGGGTCGTAAATTTCCCTATGTTTGAGCAAAACGACGACGGCAGCTACTCTGCGATGCACCATCCTTTCACGATGCCGAATAACCCCGATGAGCCTGATTTGGAGGATATCACGTCGATTGCCTACGACGTCGTGCTAAACGGCATCGAGCTTGGCGGCGGCAGTATCAGGATCCACAAAGCGGACATTCAAGAAAAGGTCTTTAGACTGCTTAAGATCGAGCCTGCAGAGCAGAGGGAGAAATTCGGCTTCCTGCTTGATGCGCTAAGCTTCGGCGCGCCTCCGCACGGAGGTATCGCGATCGGCTTTGATAGGCTGATGATGCTCGTTACAGGCTCAAGCAGTATCCGCGAGGTCATCGCGTTTCCTAAAACGCAGCGCGCGCAGTGTCCGCTCACCAAGGCCCCTAGCGTCGTGACCGATGAGCAGCTTCGCGAGCTAGGTCTTAGGCTTCAGAAAAAGGAGCAAAAATGAAAAGCCTTTTTCTAATCATCGGTGCTCCGGGCAGCGGTAAAACTACCGATGCGAGCATGATCGCTCGTATGAATCAAAGCATCGAGCACTACTCCACCGGCGATCTGCTTCGCGCCGAGGTAGCAAGCGGCAGCGCTCTGGGTAAGCAGATAGATAGCTTTATCTCGGGCGGAAATTTAGTCCCGCTTGACGTCGTCGTAAACGTCATAATCGGCGCGATTAAGAGCTCGCCGAAGGATCTTATCATCATCGACGGCTATCCAAGAAGCGTCGAGCAGATGAGCAAACTCGATGAGGTGCTGCAAGGCGACGAAGACGTAGCCCTTAGCGCCGTCATCGAGGTATGCGTCAGCGAGGAGGTTGCCGAGCAGCGCGTTTTGGGGCGCGCTCGCGGGGCGGACGATAACAAGGAAGTCTTTAAAAACCGCATGGCGGTATTTTCAGAGCCGATCGAGGATATCCGTAAATTTTACGGCGACGCGGGCGTATTTTACAGCGTAAACGGCGAGCGCACGGTCGAGGAGATCGTAGCGGACATAAACGCTATAATCGCCGAGGAGATCGAAAAATTAGGCTAGCGCGCTTGGGCGGTTTAAATTTTAAGCGCTTCCGGCTCCTTTTTTGCATCGTAAGCAGCACAGATCGCGCTTAAATTTAACGAGCTTTTCGGTACGAGTGCGCCTTTAAATTTATAGCTTGCCGTTGCGCTAGATAGTCAATTTCAAGCGTAAATTTAAAGCAGCTCGCGTCGCAAATTTAATGCGAGCGTTAAATATGAGCGGCTTTTAAATTTAATGAAATTCCGAATCTGTTTGCGGACGCAGAGATTAAAATTTAAGGATAGATATGGTTAGAAAATTTTTACTTAGTATGGCTTTATGCGCGGTCGCATTCGCTGCGGGTGGGTTTGTGCCAAGCGGCTCCGCGGCGCAAACTCAATCGTCAAGCGTCAAAGAGGCGCTTAAATTAAGAGATGATTCTTTTGTCACGATCGACGGCAGGATAAAATCTCAACTCAGACATGAACATTATAGATTTGTGGATCAAAACGGCGATAGCATCGAGGTCGAGATCGACGATGACGTTTGGCGCGGCGTGAGCGTGGATGAAAATACGCTCGTGCGAATTAGCGGCGAGATCGACAAAGATTTTACCAAAACGACGATAGACGTGAAAAATATCAAAATTTTAAATTCTAAATAAAGGAAAACTATGGATCTTTCAAAGATAAAAGTGGGCTCAAACCCCGATAAAATCAACGCGGTAATCGAGATCCCTTACGGCTCGAATATCAAATACGAGATAGACAAAGCAAGCGGTGCGCTCTGCGTAGATCGCGTGCTCTACGGCGCGATGTTTTACCCTGCAAACTACGGCTTCGTGCCCAATACCTTGGCTGACGACGGCGATCCTGCGGATGTTTTGGTGCTAAACGAATACCCGCTTGCCGCAGGCAGCGTGATCCCGTGCCGCCTAATCGGCGTTTTGATGATGGAGGACGAAAGCGGCATGGACGAGAAGCTGCTTGCCGTGCCGGTTAGCAAGATTGATCCGCGATATGACGGCATCAAAGGGGTCGCCGATCTGCCTAAGGCGACGCTGGATAAGATCAAAAATTTCTTCGAAACCTACAAGCTTTTAGAGCCGAATAAATGGGTCAAAGTAAAGGACTTCGCAAGCGCCGCGGAAGCGGAGAAAATCCTTGATAAAGCGATCAAGGCTTATAAATAATACATTTTTGCGCGCTTGGCGCTAAAATTTAATCAAAATTTGACCGACCCGCTCGGTCAAATTTATCGTTAAATTTTAATTCTACAAATTTTCAAAATTTAAAATATTTTAAATTCCACTAAAATTTTACCTGAAGCCTGCGCTTGGTTTTTTATCGCTTATTTTTTGGCGGTTAAGCCAAGCGGCTTTGGATTTATTTAATAAAGATTTTTTAAAACTACATTGCGTGAAATGGCGCTACGGGGATCGGAGCCTTATACGTTAGTAACGGAGAAATTCCGCGAGCTAAAGGCTTCATATAGACCGCAGTTAAAATTCCAAAATTCGCTATCTTGATTTTTTGAAAGAGATCACAAACATCATTGCAAAATTACAAAGCTGATGTCATCACAGACAGGAGCCTTTGGTCTGCCACGTCACGTAAAATTTGAAATTTACACGCTGCATAAAATTCGGAAATCTAAATGATACCAAATGATTTACTATAGCCATCTTTTTAAATTTAGTAATAAATCTATAAATTTTGATTCCAAAGGCTTTTGTTTTAATAAGACGTCAAACACTTGATTAAATTTTAAAACTGAAACTCCCATGTCAGTTTATAGTTCCTACCCGGCGAGTAAAAACGGTTGATACCAAGTCCTGTTTCTTGATCTATCAGATTGCTAGTTCCAAAAGGCCTTATTGATCTGGCGCTTTCCCAAGTGATATATTTGCGATCGGTTATATTATATGCGCCTGCACGAAGAGTTAGATATTTGATCGGCTTTACATATGTTACGAAGTCTATCGTGGTATATGCGCCGCTTCTCCATTCCACTTCGCTATTGCTTACAGGTTTGCCGTTTACGATTTTGCCGCTTCGCGCTTGCTCATACCAATACATATTATAGGTGTCGTCTCCTTTTTTTGCAGCTACCGCAGTTACAAATAGATCTGCGCCGAATTTATCGCCTGGGCTTTGGTAGCTTACGCTATAAACCGCCGTTCTAGGCTGGATCGCATTCATCGGGGTATCTATTTTGCCATTACCTATGTCCATTCTACCCTTTTGGATACTTAGCTTGTATCCAATGCTAAAACCCTGCAATTGCTGCCAAATTTGATCCAAAGCCAGTCTCGAATCTATCTCTATTCCTCTTACTCTTGCTTTTGGACGATTTACGTTTTGATACACAGAGGTAGGCAGCCTGCTTCCACCGTTTCCATAAGGAAGCTGAAATTCCCCCTTATATTGTAAATCTATAAAATTCCTATAATCCGTTTGGAATAAATTCAATGTAACAAAGCTTGGCGAATTATGAAGCGTAAAGGCAATCTCTTTAGTCTTTGCCGTTTCTTTTTTCAAATCCAAATTCGGATATATCGAAAAATCCGGATGCTGGAAAGTGAAGTAAATTTCGTCCGAAGTAGGCGCCCTAAATCCGTTTGCATATTTAAGTTGAAGTCTGAAAAAATCAAGTGGATCGATGCTTGTAGCTAAAGAATATGAATTTGCCGAATATTTTCTCTTCTGAGAAGCTAAATATACGGCGTTGGCTTCTGCATTTGCATCTTTGTGAGCTTTTATCTCTTTTTGAGATGGAGTGCCGGGAAGCGGCGTATAAGGAACAAACATTCCGATAAATAGATCAGTTGGAATTTTTGGCGTAACGCCTGGAGTATAAGATGGATTGTGTTTAACCTTATCATATCTATAATTAAGATCAAAGGCCAAAACATCGTTTATACGAAAGTCATCTCCCACATAAAGCGCTCCGGTTTTGGTCTCAACTGGAATAAGGAAGCTAAAAGGATTGTCTTCGTGGCCGCAAGCGTCATTATAGGTAGAGGCATTGGTATATGATTGGCATTTATCTGGATACCAAGTGCCTAATATGGGAAACTTAGGATTAGTATTTCTAACTCCAGTAAAATATTTAGCCCACCATTGTTTATTTTTAGGAGAATAACCCGCCCTATTTACCATACTTTTATCGCTTTTACTATAAAGCCCTCCGTAACTTAAAGAGTGTTCTGTGCTTTTTATATGAAAGTCTTTTGTAAGGTCAAGATTAAACTGCTTAGTATTGGTGTTTAAATCTCTATCCTTCCAGTTGTTTTCTACGTATCCGTTTTGGCTAGGTAAAAGTATCTCATCCGAACCAACCGGTGATAATTTGCCGTAATTGCCTTTACTATAAGGCGTAGTTACTTTATTTATTGAATATGTTTTATATGTACCGCTATTCGTATCAAAAAGAGTCATACCTTTAGAGCAATCATATTCATCACAATTGACATAGGCATCGTCATTAGGTTTATAACTGCTATATGCATTCATATCTAATATATGGGATTCGTTTTTTGGATTATCCGGATCTGAAAAATCAAACTGACTATCTACTAACGTAGGCATGAATCCCCACTTTAGCCATGTCTTTACTTCCCCTCCATATTTATCTACCATTTTTCCGTCTTCATTTATATGAAGGCCGGATGGATTTGAATTTCCCGCGCAATTATCACCCTCGCAATACTCATCCGTTCTTGCTTTTAACTTAATATGTTGCTTGTTATAGCTAAATTTTAAGCTATCCCACAAAGGCGTTTCATCGAAATTTTCGTAAGAAAACGAGTAATTCTTTCTTTCGCTTCTATCGTTAGTGTGTCGTATATCGTTAGTCAATGCTCCCCAAGGGGTTTGCGTATTATAAAGAGCAAATTGATTCGACCAGTCTATTCCCTCTGATTTTATATTAGACTTATCGTATCCTAGGCTAAATCTATCGGTATCGGTGGGTTGAAAACCAAATTTGACAAGGGTGCTTTTCTTGTAAATTCTATACGGATCGGGCTTTTCCCTAACTTTTCTGATGACGGTTGGGTCATAGTCTTTATAACCCCAGTTTTTTAGTTCATGTCCTTCTCTATCAGTATGAATAGCCAAAAGATCAAACCACTTAAACCGAACTGCAGCTGCGTGGCTTTGCCAGTTTTGTCTATCCGCACTTTGATACCCGCGCTTAAATCCGTAATACCAATCCTTCTCCGTTAGATAATCTCTCGCATCCTTTGTCTCAAACGCTACTGAGCCACCTAGCGCGCCCGAGCCTCTTTTTACCGAATCTGCACCTTTAGTGATATCTACTTGTCTTACGTTTTCAACCTCAACGCCGTTTCTAGTGTTATTAAAGTTTCCATATCCTTCAAATAGATCTTTAAAACCTTGCGAGCTTAGTGTTTCTGCTTGGCGAAGTCCATCTATACTGATATCGACGCGATTTTCATCCACGCCGCGGATCGAATAACCACTAGCACCGAATCTTCCGCTTTCGACAACTGAAACGCCGGTTTCGTGACGAACCATATCTCTACTATCGCTAACTTGCTCTTTGGCAAGTTGCTTGGCGCTCTTTTTGGTTTCGCCGACTTTTTTGGTAAGCGGGTCGCTTTCTACGTTTCCCGTAACATTGATCTGCCCTAAATTTTGGGAGCCACCTTCGCTATCGTCTTGCGCAGCTAAAGTGACTGCACATAAACATAGCGTACCTATAGCCGCAACAGAAAGCCTAAGTAAGCTCATTTTGATCCTTTTATAATACTATTTCTCATATGCGTTATTAAAAACTGCGATATATTAGTGAAAAATTCTTTAAATTTAAATTAAAAAGAATTTATTTATCATTTATAATTATAGCGCTTAATTTAATTTAAAGAAATCCCAGCCTTACGCTTTTGTATATTAAATTTATATTTTTTAAAATTACAAATTTTTACTTTAAATTTGAAAGTATTTTAATGAAATACTAAACGATGATGGGGTAAATAAATTTTGAAATTTTAAGTTAAAAAATTTTAAAATTTTATCATAAGTGAGTGGAATTTTATCTACGCGCAGTTTATAGCTGACATCATGGCAGATTGGTATTTCTAGGAAGCTGCGCCTAAGATAATTTATAAAATTTAGAATTTTAAAATTCTAAAAAATTGATAGCTCGCTGATTGCGTAGCCTTGTTTGCGCGAAAGCATGCAAGCTTCACGGATTAAGGCGCGCTCGGTGCGATGCCGTGTTTATTATCGATGAGTTCTGCTTCGTTTAATTGCTTGTATTCGTCGCAGCCGATCTGCTCTGCTAAATCGCATGCTTTCCCGTAAAATTCTTTTGCTAAGGATCTATCTTGTTTAATATGCCATCCATTTTTGTATAAATCCCCGAGATAACTACACGAGTCCGCATCCCCGCTCTCGCAAGTATTTTTAAGCAAATTTAGCCCGCTTTGATATAGGCTTTCTGCTTTTTGGTAATTACCTGCTTTGTAAAAGTCTCCCAGAGTCAAGCACGCCGCCGCCCTGCCGCCATCACAAGCCTTTTGGTATAAATCCGCAGCCTTTTTGAAATCCTTCTCTACGCCCCTGCCGTCTATATATAGATCCGCTAGGCGCTGGCACTCATATAAGTCGCCTTCATCGCATTTCTTTTGATTTATTTGAGCCTTCTTTTGGTACAAAACAGCCGCTTTTTTATATAAGCTCTCCGACTTTTGCAAGTCCTGCTCGACCTTGTCGCCGTTTTTATATAAATATGCAAGGTTATTGCACATATCTGCATCACCGTTATCGCAAATCATTTGACGCAAAACCATAGCCTTGTGCTTGTCTCTTGGGACGCCGATACCAGATTCGTATGAAATTGCAAGCAAATTGCACGAAAACATATTGCCGCCGTCACAAGCCTTTTGATGCAGGCTCGCCGCCTTTTGATAATCTTGTCTAACGCCATAGCCTTCAAAGTATAGTCCTGCAAGCTCATAGCAACCGGTCATATCTCCGTCATCGCAGGCTTTTTGATAAAAATTCGCCGCTTTTTGATAGTTTTGAGTGACGTTCCTGCCGAATCGATATAAGTTTCCGAGCCTATAGCAACTTCGCGTATCTCCACCGTCGCAGCTGCGCTGCCACATTTTTATCGCTTTAGGATAATCGCCGTCCTCATAGAGCTTATCCGCGTCTTCAAAGACTCCCCCCATGCAAAACATAGCTATAACGGCTAGATAAAGATATCTTTTCATTTAATCCCTTTGAAATTTCTGTAAATCTACTCGCGCATTCACGGTGTAAAATTCTGCATCTAATATTTTATGATCTCGGCTTGCGCGCGGGCTTAATGCCAAGCGGTCTAGCGCGCAAATCCGGCGCGCACTTAACTCTCCTTCAAAAGCTTAGTTAGCGCAGTGCCGCTTTCGTCGTGTTTGCGGATATTTTTATAAATTTTACTAAAATAAGCTTCTAAAAATTCCTGATCGTCGATCTTTTCTTCGCCCTTTTTCGGCGCGATCTTTCGGTACTCGCCGCTGCTTTGCAGCTCGAATGCAAGCTCGTTGTCGCTTAGCTGAAGTTTTAAAATTTCTTTGAGCTTGTTTTGCAAATTTTCGTTGTAGATCGGGCTCATCAGCTCCAGTCTGCGCTCTAAATTTCGCGGCATCCAATCCGCGCTCGCGATATATAGGCTGGGCTGCGCGTGCGCGAAATAAAAAATTCTAGCGTGCTCCAGGTATTTGCCGACGATCGAGATCACGCGGATATTTTCGCTGACGCCCTTAAGTGCTGGGCGCAAGCAGCAGATGCCGCGCACGATGAGATCGATCTTTACGCCCGCGGCGCTTGCTTTATACAGCGCCTTGATCATATCGCCGTCGACAAGAGCGTTCATCTTAGCGATGATCCTGCCGGCAGAGCCTTTTTTCTCCTCGTTTTTTATCATCGCCAGGAGTCGCTCTTTGATCTGCATCGGCGACATAGCGAGGTTGTCAAGCTTGCGGTTTTTGTTGTAGCCCGAGAGGATGTGGAAGAAATTCGTCGTGTCCTTATCGAAGCGGTCGCCGCAGGTAAAAAAGCTCACATCGGTGTAAATTTTAGCGCTCGAGCCGTTGTAGTTGCCCGTGCCTAGGTGGATATAAAATTTTAGCTTGCCGTCCTCTTTTTTGATGATCTGAGTTACCTTGGCGTGGACTTTAAAGCCCGTGATGCCGTAGATCACGTGCGCGCCGGCGTCTTCGAGAGCCTTCGCCCAGTGCAGGTTGTTTTCCTCATCAAACCTCGCCTTAAGCTCGACCATCACCGTTACCTGCTTACCGTCGCTTGCGGCCTCGATCAGGCTTTGAACGATCGGGGAGTTTTTCTCCACGCGATATAGCGTCATACGGATCGAGATGACCTTTGGATCTTTGGCGGCCTCTTTGATGAGCTTTTGGACAGGATCGAAGCTCTCGTAAGGATGGATCAGCAGGATATCCTCTTTCTCCATCGCGCTCATAACGGAGGTGTTTTCGTTAAAGGGGGGCAGAGTTTTTGGCAGATATTGAGGATGGGCTAGAAAGGAAAAATCCTTATTGGAAGCGATCTCCCAAAGCCCGTCCAGCGTAAGCGGCACGGCGCATTCATATATATCTTTGTAAAAAATTTTAAGATGGGAATTTAGAAATTCCAGCAGTTCGGCATCGGCGTCTTTCTCGATCTGAAGCCGCACGAAAGCCCCTTTACGGCGCAGCTTAAGCCCCGCTTCCAGGATCATCATAAAATCGTCCGCTTCCTCCTCTTCGATCACGATGTCGGCGTTTCGCGTGACGCGGAAAGCTGCGGAGCTGATGAGCTTATAGCCCGGGAAAATTTCCTCCGCGTGGCGTTTTACGATGGTGCCGATCGGCACGTAGGTGTTTTGCGCGACCTGCACGAAGCGCGGGATCACGCGCGGAATTCTAATCATCCCAAAATGCACCGACTCGGGCGCGCCCTCGTCGCAGAGCTTGACTGCGAGGGAGAAGCTGAGATTATTTAAATGCGGGAATGGATGGGTCGCATCGACTGCGATCGGGACGATGACGGGCATTATCTGCGAGAAGAAAAACTCGTCCGCTGCGGGCTTTAGCTCGGGCTGCAGCTCGTCGTAGCTTTTGATAAAAAGCCCGTTTTTGCAAAGCTCCTTTTGTATGCCGAAATACTGCTGCTCAAGCTCGGTTTGTTCGTTTCTTAGATAGGAGCGGATCGCGCGTAGCTGCTCGAGAGGCGTCATCTCGTCATCTCCGCTGGTTATAACGCCGGCGGTGAAAAGCTGCTTCAAGCCCGCCACGCGGATCATATAAAATTCGTCTAAATTCGTGCTGTAAATCGCTAGAAATTTTAATTTTTCAATTAGCGGGATATCCTTTTTGCATTGTTCCAGCACGCGGGTATTGAAGCGCAGCCAGCTTAGCTCGCGGTTTATAAAATTATTTTGTGTTTGCATAAAAACTCCTTTTTGAATATTAATTCTAAGATTATAGCCCAATTAAGATTAAATTTTAAAGTCCGAATTTCATGAGCTTGCAAGTGGGGTAATTTAGTATTTAAAATTCTACCCTAATTCCCTATTTTTCCTAAATCCTTGCACATTTGCGTGTCGCCGTCTTTGCAGCCCAGCTGCAAATACCGCCTTAAATATAAAATTTGCTCTTTCTCCTCCTCGCTCATATCAAGCACCCATTTGCACGCCTCCTTTACATTACCCCTGTCGCAAGCCTTTTTACAAAAATTTTTGCCTTCATTTTTATCTACTTTAGCCCACAATAGCAATCCGTAAGCGTAGCACGAAGGGTAATGCTCTCCGTTGCAGCCGATTTCATAAAATTTCATAACCTCATTTATATTCTCATTCTCTCTGTTTAACGATGTGGCAAAGTGCCCGCATCCTGCGGGATTTCCCGCATCGCAGGATTTTTTAAAATACTCTTTTGCCACAAGCTCGTCTTTTTTTACGCCTTCACCATAAAAATATAAAAGCCCGTAGTCATCACAAAATTTCGCGTCCAGCTCGCAAGCTCTTTCGTAATATGTCTTGATTTTCGCGTGTTTTTCGTCCAAAGAAGTAAGCGAATACGCTTGTCCCATAAAAATGCAGCCTTTGGCATATCCCAAACTGCATGATTTTTCAAAAAATTCCAATGCCAAATCATCGTTTTTTCGTGCGCAAGATTTATTATTTAGAATTAAAGCCGCCAAATAACATGCTTCGCCGTCACCGCTACTGCATTTCTTTAAATTTAAATCGTAAATATCGCACGCAGGCGCCCCTAGAGAATAAATTTCGCTTACGCTCTCAGCCTTTAAAAACAGAACCGACGCGAGTATAAAAAATAGCGCTTTCATTTCAGCCTTCGTAAACAATATAAATTTAAATCAGAAAACGACGTAAATTTTATCTCTTTGCTAGCGGCTGCGCTTTGGTTACGCTCTGCCGAGGCTTGCGTTATTAAAGGCGCCAAAATTACGGGATAGAATTCTTTCATTATCGCTCTTTCCCCCTCTTTGGATTTGCCATCTTTTACTCCTTGGTTGAATTTTCATTTTCATGGTATTTTTGATAAATTTTCCCGTATGCCTTTCTAGCACATTTTACAGGATCGCGATCTTTGCTGTCGCGCAAACAGTCGTCTAGAGCTTCTCTTAGTTCGCAAGATTTTAACTTAAGTAGTTTTTTCTCATCATTAAATTTTTCGCAAGCTATAACATAGTTACTAAAAGCCCTTTCGATATTGCCTCTTCTCATAATGTCAAATATTCCCAGATTGTAGCAGGACTCGGCTACGCCTGCCTTACAAGATTTATCTAATGGCGCAACCGAGGCTTCGCGCATACCCAGTTCAAAGCCCATAATATAACCCACATCGGCGCACCCGATCATATCTCCGCCATCACATTTTTTAGATAAAATTTTTATCAGCTTAGTGCATGAGCTATATTTACCGTTTCCTTTATCGCATTCGTTGTAAAGATTTTCCTCTTCAGCCGTAGGCTTATCCGCTATTGCGATAGAAGCTAAAAATATCATAGAATAAAATATAAAGCATAGCCTTGTCATTTCAACTCCCCATATAGTTTATTATAAATTTCTTTCATTTTTCCTCTTGGATTGCACTCTTTATCTTCCATACAAATTTTAAGTTCATCGTAAAATCCGCAATACTCATGTGCAGATTCCGAATCCATACTACATATTTTTTTAAAGCTCTTTAAAACTCTATCTGTATTTCCGGTGAAATACAGATCTTCCCAATTAAGGCATAAGCAACTCGTCATTAAATTTGCATCGCAACTTTTAACAAGATAATTTATAGCTTCTTCGTCTCTATTTAATGTCAATAAAAGAAGCGCATTTAATTCGCAACTTAAATAACGCCTATCGTCGTCGCACTCTTTAGATAAAATTTCAACGAGTTTATTGCACGAGCTATATTTTCCATCACCGTAATCGCAGGATTTAAAAAGCATCCTTTGCTCTTCGTTATTAAAATCCTCTAACTTTATCAAGCTTGTCAAATGCGATTTTGCTGCAGCGGGGATGGCTATTAATGCCACCATAAACGTGAGTATATAAATTTTAAGATAGAATTTTTTCATTAGTACTCCTTGTTTTAAGCGACGATTATATTTAAAAATTTTTAGCTGCTTCTTAAAATTTAAGAGGCACGGCGGTGCAATAAGTGCGCCGTAATCCCACCCGCCTGCGCTTAGATGAAATTTTAAAATTTAGCCGCCCGCTACGCACGAAAACTCCATAATCCGCCGTAAAATTTCGCTCGCAATGAATCTAAGTTGCGCGGGCATAATCCGCCGCCCTACTTCCCGTCTAAATTTAAAATTTTACTCGAAATTTCATCTATCGTCGCGTTGAAATCCTCCGCCAGCGCGCGCTTTAGCTCCTCTTTCGCCGCCATCATATCGCGCACGATCGCAGCTTCAAACTCCTCTCGGTTCAGCGCCTCGTCGCCCTTAGCAAACGCAAAATCCAGCCCAAACCACGTAGCCACGGCAAACGCAGGCACGCACACCACCGCGCCCGGACCGCACACGAGCCCCGCACTACCGCTAGTCGCGCTGGCGCCCGCCTTGGTAAGGGTCTTCGCGCCCGTCTTGGCCGCAGTTTTAGCGAGGCTCTTGCTTATCAGCTTTGCGCCCAGCACGCCACCCAGCGCCCCTAGCCCCGTCCCGCTCGCGCGATACGCCTTGCTTTTTAGGCTGAAGCTCTGCGTGACGTTAAGATCGACTTTCGCGCCGTATTTTTTGAGCGTAAAATTTAGCGAGCTCTCATAATTTTTGACGTTTGCCGCAGCGATTTTAGCGATGTTTTCACCAAAATCTTTCGGAAAGCTTTCGCTTACGAAGCCCGCGAATTTCTCATTCAGATACGCCCCCGCGTCATCGTCCCACACGCCGTGCCACAGCACCAGATAATCGCTCAGAAACGAGTAATTGAAATCCGCCATTTTCTGCGCGCTGAGCCTCGCGCCCTCGTCGTAAACGGCGTCGATGTAGCTATTCAGCGCAGATGCGGCGTTTGCCTCCGCGGCGAAGCGCGTAGCGTTTAGCTCGCCTCTTAGAACGTCCGCCTCGCGCGCGCTTAAGATCAGCCGCTCGCCGCTTTGCAGCACGATCTGCACGCTCGTTTCGACCGCGCTTTTAGGATGTGTGCCCTCCGCTCCGCTGCCTGCCGTGCGCGTCTGCGCGGCGCAGATCAGACACAGCGTGACGTAGGCAAGCGCAAATATCGTGCCGCTAAAGCGCCCTATTTTGGGCGCGGCTGCGGCTCGCGGCATAAAAAGCACGAAGGCGCAAAGATGCAAGATCGCGCAGTAAAAGAGGAAATCTCCCGCGCAGATCAGAAACAAAAGAGCGATTTTTAGCGCGCTAGGGCTCTGCGACAGCGCCAGCTCAAACAGCGCGTTTTTGTAAAATTTCAAAGCGTAAATTTCATTTAACAGGGCGGATTTGAAGTGCGCTTGCGGCGCGGTAGATTTTAAAATTTCAAAAATTTCGGCTACCGATGCGGAGTTTGTCGCAGAATTTTTGGCGGAACTATCAGCAGCCATACTCGGTGCGGCGGGATTTTGGGCTAAATTTTTCGCTGCGGCGGGGCTAGTCGTAGAATTTTTAGCGTTGATTTGCAGCGCAGCGGCAGTATTTGCCTTAGAATTTTCAGCCGAGACCTGCACCGCCCTGACGGAGCCCGCTTTAAAATTTGCGGGCGAAGCGGTGAGATTTTTAGCGGCGTTCGGCGCGGGCTTGATAATGCTATTCGCCTCGGAATTTCGCACAACCATGGCGACGTTGTTCGCCGTGAAATTCTTAGCGGAATTATCTGTTGCAAAATTTCCGACGGGTGCGGAAGCGTCGTTTGTCGCGAAATTTCCCATGGATGCGGCGTTGCGGGCGGGCGGGGTAAAATTTATCGCAGAATTTAAAGAGTGCGCAACTGGATCCGCAGCGTCCGCAAGCCGCAAATAGGCTAAATTTAGAGCGAAATTTACCGCTACGGCAAGCGCGGCGAGCAGCAAAATACTAAGTTTGAGCGATAAAATTCTAGGATTTTTAATCTCTTTTAGGCTAAGCTTAAGCACCACCAGACGCATCAGAGCAAGAGCTGCAGGCAGCGCCGCGAGCGTCACGAATAGCTCCGCGCCGCGCAGATCGGCTATGCCTAGCGCCAAAGTGGCGCTTAAGATAATCGCGCCCGCGCAGGCAAAAACCCCGCTTATCAGCCTGCCTCTAAAAATTTTAATCAAAGTCCCGCCGCTGCGAAATAGCGCCGCATTGGCGCGCTGCTTCGCCTCGTAAAAAAAGCTAAATAGCACCCAAAATAGCGCGTAAGCCCAAAACGCCGCCAGCGCGCAAAAGCCCACGTCGTCCCAATCCTGCGCGTAAAGTGCGAAACAAAAAACGCTAACGATCAGCGCTAGCCTAAGCGCTATTTCACAGATCCAGCGGCGCGTCGTCATCATCGAGCCTGTTTGCCTCATTGATCTTTGGAATGCCCATCTCTTCGATATTTAAAGGCGGCGCGGGTTTAAATTTTGCCTCATCCTCTTGCGCCTCAAAAGGCAGTTCATCGCCCTCGCCGCTTTCAAAATACGCAGCGTTCACTTGCTGCGTGTTCTTTGCGCCTTGCGATACGCCTTTTGCATCTTGCCGCGCGCCTTTTGCGCCCCGCGATGTGTCTTTTACGCCCTGCGGAGTGCCCGTTAAATTTTTATGCGCGCCCTCTGTTTGAGGCGCGACGACGCCCGCTCTCGTATCATCTAAATTTTGCCCCTGAAATTCTTGCTTTTGCGGTGCGTTCTGTGCCGCACGACGCACCTCTGCTAAGCCCTGCTCTGCGCTAAATTTAGACTCGCCGTCTATCTCCTCGTCGCTTTCGCCAAAGCTAGGCATCTCATCAAAATCTATATTTACTCCGGAATTTCGGGCGCTAGCGGATCTTTCATTTAAGCTTACGCTGCTGTTTTGCGCTTCGTTAAAATTTTGCGCTTCATTAAAATTCTGCGTTAAATTTTGCTGCAAATTCTGCGCCGTATCGAGGCGCGGCGCAGCAGGCTCCTCGAAGCCCTGATCTTGCAGCTGCGAGACGTAGTCGAGATTGTCGTTTTCGTTAAAGATCGCACTCTCGCTGGGCTCGCCGCCGAAGCTCGTATCGACGAAGCGGGTAAATCTGCCCTGAAAGCCCACCTCGATCGTCCTGCCCGCCTCGCCCGAGCGGTTTTTTCCGACGATGATTTCGGCCTTTTCCTGATAGTCATTACGCCTAAACACGGGCTCGCCCGCGTCCTTACCCTCGGCCTCCAGCCGCGAAATGCGCTCGCGCTCCATCTGCTCTTTATAAACCTCGTCGCGATAGACGAAAAGTATGATGTCGGCGTCCTGCTCAATCGCGCCGCTTTCGCGCAGATCGCTTAGCATCGGGCGTTTGTTCGAGCGCGCCTCAAGCGAGCGGTTTAGCTGCGATAGTGCAATGATCGGGATGTTGAGCTCGCGTGCTAAGAGCTTAAGCCCGCGCGAAATTTCGGCGATTTGCAGGTGGCGCTCGGAGTAGTTGCTCGTGCTCGTCATAAGTCCGATGTAATCGATCACGCAAAGCTCGATATTGGCGTCCGCGGCTTTGAGTTTGCGCAGCTGGGTGCGGACTTGGTGGATGTTTACATAGCCGCTGTCATAGACGAAAAGAGGCATATTCAGCACCGCGTCGCAGGCGTCGTTGAAGCGCGTCCAGTCGTCGTCGCTGAGCTTGGCGCTCATTATGTCGCTTAGCGGGATCGAGCTAAGCGCGCTTAGTATGCGATACATCAGCTGCACGGATGGCATCTCTAGCGAGAAAAATACGACGCCTTTGCCGCTTTGCAGCGTTTTCATCATTAAATTTAGCGCAAAGGCGGTCTTGCCCATGCCGGGGCGGGCGGCGATGATGATTAGCTCGCCGGGCTTTAGCCCCTTCGTGCAGTCATTTAGGAAGCGAAAGCCCGTATCCAGCCCCACGAGCTCCGAGCCTGCGAGTGCCTTTTGGCGCTTCAGCTCCTCTACTACGTCAGCGATGATCTCGTGTGATTTTTTGATGCCGCCGTGGCGCTCCTCGTCGATAAGCTCGTAAATTTTGGAGCTGATCTTATCGGCGGTGTCCTTGCTACGCACGGCTTCGTTTACCATCGAAGGGATCTCGTGCGCGACCTTGATTAGCGAGCGTTTGATCGATTTTTCGCGCAGCTCGAGCGCGTATTTTGGGGCATCGACCACGCCGCTAGTGGCTACGACCTCGGTAAATGCGCCATCGTCGTAGCGCTCGGCTAGCCATTTTTTAACGAAGCTCGGCGCGATCGGCTCGTTGTGTGAGGAGCATTTGACGATCGCCTCGTAGATGTCGGCGTGCGGCTTGTAGAAAAAATCGCCGACCGAGATTATCTCGCTCAGCTCGCCGTATTCGTCCTCGTTTTGCAAAAGCGAGCTTAAAATCGCGCGCTCCATATCCAAATCGTATAAATTTGCAGGCACATTCTGCTTCGTTGCCATCGCTTCCCCTCGTTTCGCGCGCTTTTGCGCGTCTAAATTTTAAGCTCTATAAAATCGTAAATTTAAATCCGCAGCCCTGGTCCAGCGCTTTCGAAAACTGATGCAGCTTTAAGCGCTCGTCACGAGACCTTAGAACTATCGCGGCTTTGAAAATTTCGCGCTTCCGAAAGCCGCGTAATTTTAAGCCGCTGAACTCTTATGCCGCATATACCGCGGCAACTTTAAGGCTACACCCAAAGGCTGCGGCAGCGGATTTAAAATTTTGAAATTTCATAGAGCTTGAAATTTCGCTAGGGCTTATAATTCTTTAAAATTTTAAGCCCGCCCATTAAAAATTTGGCGCCTTAAAGCTCGGGCATTAAATTTTGCGCCCGAGCTACAGCGAGCGAACCTTTCTAAATTTAAACCGAGCGTCGCGATTTGAAATTTTTCAAACTCCTTAAACAATGAGCCGAATGCCGTGGCATTTAAATTTAACGCTCGCCCGCTGTTTCGCAAAACAGTGCGTCTATCGCGATAAATCGCGCTAAATTTAATGCGGCTCGACTTCCGCGCCGTGCCTTGAAATTTTACGCCGCTGAGCTCTATGGTTTAAAATTTTACGTATCGAAATTTCACGCCGCAAATTTAGCACCGAATCGCGAGGCTCAAATTTTAAAATAAAATTTCACGGCGAATTGCAAAGTTAAAATTTCAAACCCAAAATTCCAAAACGAAATCCTAGAGCTAAAATTTTAAACCTGAAATTCCAAACTAAAATTCCAAGCCGCACTCTCAAAAGCTCAAATTTAAAAACGTTGCCCTAAAGATGAAATTTTAAAATTTCACGCCTCAGACGCGCTGTACCGATAAACCTAGACGAACCGCAGTGAGCCCAGCGCGACGAAACACGAAAGCGCAGGACTAAGCCACGCGCCGTAGCGGCTTTTAACCGCTTTAACCGGCTAGGCGCCCCGCAGCTCTCACGCTCCTTCGCGAATCCGCACCTCGTCCTCGACCTCTTGCAAAAACCGCTCCACGAGCTTGCTCTCCTCGAGTTTGGCGACCACTTCGCCGTGGCGTATCACGATGCCGCGCCCGTTGCCGAACGCGATCGCCACGTCCGCGCCCTTCGCCTCGCCGATGGCATTTACGACGCAGCCCATGACGCTGATATTTAGCGGCGTTTTTATATGCGCGGTTTTTTCTTCGACGATTTTGATCGCGCTTAACAGATCGCTTTGCAAACGCCCGCAGGTAGGGCACGAGATGATATTGACGCCGCTTTTTTGCACGCCCGCGTCCTGTAGGATCGCGCGCGCGACGCGGATCTCCTCCTCAAGCTCGCCCGTGATGCTCACGCGCATCGTATCGCCGATCCCCTCCATCAGAAGCGCGCCCAGCGCTATCGCGCTTTTGATGCTCGCGTGAAATTTCGTCCCGGCCTCGGTTACGCCCAGATGAAAAGGATATTCGCATAGCGGGCGCAGCGCGCGATACGCAGCCACCGTGCTCGGCGCGTCCGAAGTCTTAAGCGAGATCGCGATATCGCTAAAGTCCTCATCCTCAAGCAGCGCGGCGTTATACAGCGCGCTTTGTACCATCGCCTCCACGCTGCGACCGTATTTTTGCTCAAACTGCTCCTCTAGCGAGCCCAAATTTACGCCGATGCGGATAGGCAAGCTGCGAGCTTTGCACGCGCGCACGACCTCTTTAATGCGGTCCTTGCCGCCGATATTGCCCGGATTGATGCGGATAGCATCGACAAACTCCGCAACCTGCAGCGCCAAGCGAAAATTAAAATGGATGTCCGCTACGATGGGAAGCGGCGAGCTTTTTTTGATACGTGCGAGCGCGTCCGCGTCCGCTTTATCGAGTACGGCGCAGCGCACGATGTCGCAGCCCGCGAAATACAGGCGGTTAATCTGCTCTAGCGTGCCCTCCACGTCCTTCGTTTTAGAAAAGCTCATCGACTGCACGGAGATGGGCGCGTCGCCGCCAATTTTGACGGAGCCGACGAAGATTTGGCGGGTCGGATAGCGATTTTTCAAATTTAAGCCTTTAGAATTTTTTGCGCTATTTTATTCAAAACGGGGTTAAAATTTAATAATTCGCGCTTGCCAGCCGCCATAGAATTTCGCCTGCAAAATTTCACCCGCTAAATTTTGCTTTCGCGCTTGCAAAAAATTTCATTTCGCCGCGGAATTTGAGCGAATAGAGCTCTATAAAATTCCGTCATTTAATAAAATTCTAAAAATTCCGGCGACAAATGAAACTCTCAAAATTTGATGGCAAGCGAAATTTAATAAACCACGCAGCTAAGCAAAATTCTGCGAATTTAGCAGGTGGGCGAAGTCCTCGACATAAAATTACGAAATTAAGCTCTTGAAATTTCGGTGAAATTTTAACAGCAGTATCGTCGCAGTGCCTGCTCGTGCAAAACGAGTGCAGTCCGGTTTATCCTAGCAGCGCGGCATGCAGCCGTGAAATTTCAAAGCCCGTGAATGAAATATGAAAATTTTATTTTTAATTGCAGCAGTAGGGAGCATTGTTTCGCACGGCGACAAAGCCGAAAAAACATCAGCGTTCGTGTTTTTGCAATGCAAGCGCCGTTCTTACAGAGGCAGTAAAATTTAAACCGCCTACGCATATAAATTGCGCCGGCGTGCCGCCTAGGCTAGCGCACTAGCTCCATATTCACCTTGACCCTGCTCATCTTGTCCTGCAGCATATCCATCACCGACTCATTGCGCGACGAAGCGTCATCCGTCGGGGCTTCGTGCTGCTGCCACTTGCTTTTCGGCGCTGCGGGGCCCCACTGCGACGAAAATATCAGCCCGCGCTTTTTCTCGGTCTCAGGCGCAGGCTCGTAAGGCTGTGGAGCGGGCTTCGCCCAACGCTCATCATAACGCATCGCAGCACCTTGCCCTAGCGCATTACCCCGCTTTGGCGACGGCATCCTACCAAGCGTGCTACCGCCAGAGCGCCCTATCGCACGGCTAGAGCGAGCAGATGTGGGAAGATAGGGCGCGCGGGCATTTTGACGAGCCGTATACTTCGTGGCGCTCGAATGAGATGCAGCTGTATGCCCCATAGCGCCAGAACGAGTTGCACTATAGCCGTAGCGAGCTTGCGGCTGTGCAATTTGAGTCGTCGTTAATTTGCGAGCTTGTGCGTCTACAATTTTGCCGGTCTGATCATCTGCACCTCCGTGAGTTTGCGCGCTTGCGCTTCTCCGCATATCTGCGCCTCTGTAAGTTTGCTCCGTATCGCGGGCGCTTGGCGCCTCGTCCTCATAGATACGGATCTTTGGCAAACGCATCAGCGTCGCGACTAGACTCTTACTAGCTCTATTTTGACTGCTTGATTGATTAGCTGAGCGCCTAGATGCTTTATTTCTCGCAGAATGCGATGCGGAATTTTGCCCGGGATTTTTAGTAAAATTTTTCGCACTTTTTTGCGTGAAATTTTTAGCGAAATTCCTAGACGCACGCGTATTTTTTGTGAGCTTGGATTTTGAAAGGCTTTTAGCATTTGCAGATTTTTTAGCATGCGGCTCGGTAGAGGATTTCACCGAAGTATTTTTACTCGGATGATCTTTGGCTCGTAAATTCTGAGATGAAATTTTAGATTTATGGTTTTGCTGCGCGGCGGTAGATTTGTGGCTTTGCTGCGCAGCAAAAGCGCTAGAGAAGCTCGTCAAAATGAACGCAATTAAAAAAATACGAGCTAAATTTTTCATCGTTTTCCTTTCCATGGATTTTAGGCGAAATTTAGCAAAGCTTAGATTAAGCCGCGTTAAATTTAATGAGTGAGGCTATGAAATTTCAGCTCTAATTCCAAGCCGTATCGCCAAATAAAAACATTGATAAAGGCTAAGCTGTAAAAATTCCACAGCTAGGATTCTGTTTGGCAATAGAATTTTATCACATTAAAAATATGACGCCACAGCAAAATTTTATCTTGTAAGCGTTTAAGAAGGAGAGCTAAAAAATTTTAAAGTTTTAGAATTCTGCGCTTAAATTTTGAGTGGCAAGTCAGAATTTAAGGTAAAAAGCAAACTCATATAAAGCTTTTAAATTAAAGGATAAAACGGCAAAACTGCAAATTCGCGGTGAGATACGAAATTCGCGAGATCAAGCGGTAACTAAAAATTACACCACTTAATCGTTAATTAATAATAAATCACCGCGCTTTAGACGTATCTAAAACGCGGCACATATCATTTTAGCGGCGTGTAGCTAAAATATCGCCGCATATAAGGCATTGCAGAGCGCTGCAAAATCTCACAGCACCGTTGCAATGGCATAGGAGTGCCGAATGACGCTCCTATGGGGCTACATCATTCCGCCCATGCCACCCATTCCGCCCATATCAGGCATTGGAGGCATTGCAGGTTTCTCCTCTTTGATCTCGCTTACGGTCGCTTCGGTCGTTAGAAGTAGGCTTGCGACGGATACCGCGTTTTGAAGCGCGATGCGCTCGACCTTCACAGGATCGATGATGCCCGCTTCAAACATATTGACGTACTCGCCGTTTGCGGCGTTGAAGCCGAATTTTTTATCTGAGCCTTGCTCGACCTTATTAGCTACGACGCCTGCGTCAAATCCCGCATTTTCGGCGATCTGGCGAAGCGGAGCGAAAAGCGCGCGCTTAACGATGTTTGCGCCGATAAGCTCGTCGCCGCTTAGAGCTAGTTTTACGCTAAGTCCCGCTCTGATTAGAGCAGCGCCGCCGCCGATTACGATACCCTCGTCTACGGCTGCTTTAGTTGCGTTTAGAGCGTCGTCCACGCGATCTTTTTTCTCTTTCATCTCGGTTTCGGTCGCAGCGCCCACCTTGATGACCGCGACGCCGCCGCTAAGCTTAGCCATGCGCTCTTGAAGCTTCTCTTTATCGTAATCGCTCGTAGTCTCGGCGATCTGAGCCTTGATCTGCAAAACGCGCGCGTCGATATCTTTTTTCTTGCCCGCGCCGCCTACGATAGTGGTGTTGTCTTTGTCGATCACGATGCGCTCGGCTTGTCCAAGATCGGCCATAGAAGCACTTTCTAGCGTTCTGCCAAGCTCCTCGCTGATGACGGTACCGCCCGTTAAAATTGCAATATCTTCAAGCATCGCCTTTCTGCGATCGCCAAATCCAGGGGCTTTGACCGCAGAGATGTTTAGCACGCCGCGAAGTTTATTTACGACTAAAGTCGCAAGTGCCTCGCCCTCGATATCCTCGGCGATGATTAGAAGCGGTTTGCCGCTTTTTTGAACCTGCTCCAAAACCGGTAATAGGTCTTTTAAATTTGTAATTTTTTTGTCAAATAGAAGTACTAGCGGCGAGCTTAGCTCAACTAGCATTTTCTCGGCATTTGTAATGAAATATGGGCTTAGATAGCCGCGGTCAAACTGCATTCCCTCGACTACGTTTAACTCATCATTGATCGATTTTGCTTCTTCAACGGTGATGACGCCGTCTTTACCGACCTTCTCCATCGCATCTGCGATCAGATCGCCCACCGCGCTGTCGTTATTAGCAGAGATAGTAGCAACCTGAGCGATCTCTTTTTTGCCGCTTACTTTTTTAGATGATTTTTTTAGCTCCTCGATAACCGCAGCGCTAAATTTATCCATACCGCGTTTAACCTCGATCGGATTTGCGCCCGCAGTTACGTTGCGTAGGCCCTCTTTAAAAATCGCGTGAGCTAGCACGGTTGCTGTAGTAGTGCCGTCGCCTGCCTGATCGTTAGTTTTACTCGCTACTTCGCGCACCAAAGAAGCACCCATATTCTCGAGCGTATCTTTTAGCTCGATCTCTTTAGCCACGCTAACGCCGTCTTTTGTGATCGCCGGAGCGCCGAAGCTCTTTTGGATTAAGACATTGCGACCGCGAGGTCCCATCGTAACTTTTACAGCATCGTTTAGCTTCCTAACGCCCGCGTAAAGCTTGTTTCTTGCATCGTCTGAAAAAATAATCTCTTTTGCCATTTTTAATCCTTTTTATTTAATTATGCCTAAAACATCTTCTAAATTTAAGATAAGAAATTTCTTATCGTCTAAGCTGATCTCGCTACCTGCGTATTTTGCAAACGCTACGGTATCACCATTTTTGACGCCTTCACATTCGCTGCCGACGGCTACGATTTTGCCGGTCGAAGGCTTCTCTTTTGAAGCATTGTCTGGGATGATGATGCCCGAAGCGGTCTTTTTTGTTTCCTCCCCGCGCTCTATTAGAACGCGCTTGCCAAGTGGTTGAAATTTCATTTCAGTCCTTTCTTTGATTTGTGATTTCTAAAATTGGCACTCAATGTGTTTGAGTGCTAAGATTATATGCAAAATTTAAAATCTTGTCAATAGTTTATGAAAAATTTTTATAAAACTTTAGTGATTTAAACTCAAGTATTGAGATTTCAAACGTTAAATTTTAAGGGCTATAATACCCTCAAATTTTAAATTTTTAAGGGGACGAAATGAAAATTTTCGGCATAATCGCAGGAATTTTAATCCTGCTTATAGTATGCGCAGGCTGCCTATTTTTCAGCGATTTTGGCAACAATCTCACCAAGCCTTACGTAGAAAATTTGATCAAAGAAAAAAGCGGGCTTGACGTGAAACTTGAGAAATTCGATCTAAATTTCAGCGATCTGGACATCAGCGCCAACGTAAATGACGCTGCGAACGTAAACGTAAAGGGCAAATACTCGCTTTTTGCGCGCTCTTTCGATCTTATCTACGACGCAAACGCGCACGATCTAGCCAAGCTCGGCATCAAAACGAGTGAAGGGCTAAGCCTAAAAGGGCAAATTTTAGGCGATCTTGACAAATTCGGCATCAACGGTAGCGGGCGGATTTTTGATAGCAACGTAAAATTTTTAGCAAATTTAAAAGACCTTAAGCCGCTTGATCTGCAAATCGACGCTAAAGCTCTAAACGTCGAAAAAGCCCTTGCCGTGGTCTCTCTGCCGATCTACGCAAAAGGAAATATCGACGTGCTCTCGGACATCAAGGCTAGCAGCGGCGGCGCAGAGGGCAACGCGAGCATCAAAAGTTCAAATTTGATCCTAAACGAATCTGCGTTTAAAGATATGAATATCTCCATCCCAAAGGGCGTGCAAATCACGCTAAACTCGGACATCGCGGCGCAAAATGACGTCCTGCGAGCAGCAAGCAAGATCGATTCGACTCTGGGCAAAATCAGCGCCGAAAAGTCGGAATTTGATCTGAAAAACAAAACTTTAAACTCAGATTTTAATCTAAGCTTGCCCGATCTAGCGAAGCTCGAAAGCCTTATCGGGCGTAAAATTTCGGGCGACGTTAAAGCAAACGGAAATTTAAAGACCGATTTTTCTACGCTTGAGCTTTCAAACTCGCAAATTTCGGCGTTTAAAGATGCGCTTAAAGCGGATGCGGAGGCTAAATACGATCTAAAAAACAAAAACGGCGAGCTGTCCGCGAAGCTAAATGCAAACGATCTGGCTGCGCTGCAAAACGTCCTGGGAGTGAAGCTGCAAGGCAAGGCAAACGGCGAGCTCAGCGCGGCGTTAGCGCAGAACGAACTTAAAAATCTAAGCTTAAATTTAAATGCTATGGGCGGCAACCTGAATGCGAGCGGAAATTTGAGCGATTTAAAGCTTAAGGCGAGCAATTTAAATCTGGCCGTGCTTTCGGCTCTGTTTTACGGTAGCGCCATCGGAGAGGGCACGATAAACGGCGATGCGAAGTTAAGCTTAAAAGACGGCATCAACGGCACGGCGCAAATTTCGCTCGCTAGCGGCGTGATTTTTAAGAAATTTTTAGACGGCGCGACGGACAAAAACTTCCCGAGCGATCTGAAAGCGGACGCACAGGCTCAGACGAATATCAAAAACTCCGTCGCGACCTTTAGCGTAAGCGCAAACTCCGATCTAGCGCAGCTTCAGAGCCTAAACGGCACCTACGAGCTCAAAAACAAAGCGCTTAAAGCAAACTACGCGCTGCTGATCCCGAGTTTGCAGCGACTCGAGTTTTTTCTAAATCGCAGACTAAACGGCAAGATTGCCGCTACCGGCGAGCTTTCGCACGACGGCAAGAGCCTGTTTGCGACCATAAATTCCAAGGTTGCGGGCGGCGAGTTAAACGGACAGATTGCGGGCGATGAAGCGAACTTTAAAATCCAAAATTTTATCGTCAAAGAGCTTACGACGCTTCTAAATATCGATCACGTCTACGACGGCACGGGCAATGCAAATCTTACGTATAATACTAGCTCGCACAGCGGAAAATTCGACGCGATCATCAATAACGGTCGCCTTCCTAGCGGCGGATTGATCGATAAAATCGGCAAAATTTTAGGCCGCGATCTAGGCGGCGAGGTCTATAACGACGCCAAAGTAAACGGCACGATCAAGCAAAATTTAATCAATTTCAACGCCGATATGAGCGCGCAAAAAAGCAAGCTAAACGTAACGGACGGCACGCTGGATAGTAAAACGGGCGCGATTTCGGTGCCGGTTAAGGCAAACATCGAAAAAACCGATCTTGAAATAAACATCACCGGCACGATTAAAGAGCCGAAATACAATATCCAATCGGACTACCTCAAGGGCAAGCTCGACAAGCAGATCGGCAAGGGCATCGACAAGCTTTTCGGCGTGAAAAAGGACGATAATAGCAGCAAAAACGACGCGAAAAAGGAGAAATCAGACGTGGTTAAGGGGCTGATAAATGGGCTATTTTAGCCCATTCGCTCCCATTTGGAGCTTAAAATTTATGGATACTGCTAAACGAGCGCGAGATTTAAAATTTTGAAATCTTGCGCAGTTTAAATTTTGAAATTTTATGCAGTTTAAAATTTAGAATTTTGCGCTTGCCGGCGCAGCTAGAGCCGCAAAATTTCAAAACTCGGCGCACGCTATTTATCAAAATTTTAAATCTCGTTTCGGTCTGTTTTTGATGACGATTTAAATTTATCGCCGTAAGCTTATCCTGCTCGCGCGCTATCTGCAATGAAATGTACGTCGCAACCTAGCGTCTTTTAAAGTGTTTCGTATCGATACTGCGCACCGTGTTTTCTTGCCGCCGTTAAAATTCTGCGGCGCAATGTTTATTGCAGTTGGCGCCATGCTTGATAAAATTTGCCCGCCATTATCGCAAGAAAAATGAGCGTCAAAGCTCCAAATACCGTAGCCGTAAATTTATCATCCGTCGTAGCGTATTTGTCATATCTGAATTTCATCAGATACTCGCGCTGCGGTGGGTCGACGCTCGCATTATAATCCAAAAATAAAACCTGATACGCCGTGCCGCGACCCTGAAACGGAAACGGACGGCTTTGATACCAAGCTTTAACTCGCTTGCCTTCCAGCCATTCGTATGCGATTAGCGAGATAGAAGGCTTGATATTTACGCCTTGCCACTCGTCCGCTCCTGAGCGCTTAAAATTAGCTTCAACAATTGCCGCATTGAGCAAAATTTTATTTTTATAAAAAGAGGTTAAGTTATCCGTATCGTCATTTAAAAAGACTTTGATAAATTTGCGCTCATCCGTAAAAATCTGCATATATTCGCGCCCATCATCGCTTCTGACATCCATGATTATTCCATTTGCGATTTTCAGATCGTCTAAGCTTTTCGGATTCAAGCTAAAAAGAAATCCGTACCACATCGCCGCCAAATAAAATGCGATCATAAATAGATCGAACTTGCGATCTAAGTTATACCAAATTTCGCCGAGCTTCATCGATCATTACATTGTAAGTTTCGCTGCAAGATACGGAATTTTACGGCTTTTATTATCGCGGGCTATATTCCTGCATCATCACCACGGGCAGAAACAGTACCGTTCCCACGATTATTATCGGCACAGCTACGATGGTGCTTATCGTATACAATAGGGCGTTGCCCTCGCAGCGTTCGGGCCTAACCTCGATGTTTGCCGGAATCGGAGAGCGCAGCCTATCGCTTGGCTTCATTATTTCGCTAAGATTTTTGATCTGTACGACGCGCGCATCGAAGTAGAAAATCGCTTCTATCTCGCCTTTTTTCTCATCGATTTCGATGCGGTTCGCTAGAGCTTTGATTTTGGCGACGTCTGCTCCTGCGGCAGAGTTTAAAAAAGCACTGAAGCTACCGCGCGCCTCGCCGTTTTTAGCATCGGTTACTTCGATCTGTACAAACTCGCGCTTAAGCCCTTTGGCGTATCCGCCATCGTAAAATTCCGAGATATTCTTAAGCGACGAGCCGTTCGTTAGGACATAGCTGAGTTTCTCACCTACGATGTATTCCTTGCCATCGTTTATGAAAAATGCCGTAATCTTTTCGGGCGTTTCATTTGCCCCAGGCACTACGTTTTGTTTGCACTGGCATCCCACAAGCAGGACAGCTAGTAAAACCGCGATAAATTTTTTCATGATGATCCTTTAAAATTTTAAATTAGCGTATAAATTCCGCAGCTAAAGCTCTATCTTAAAAAATTTCAGCAGCGAAATTTTGGCGTGTAATTCCGCGTCGTAAAATTCCGGCATAGAATTCCACTCCGTAAAGCTGCAACGACTATAAAAAGCAGCTCCAGCTTTTAAAATCCAAAGCCTCTAAGGCTACTTCAGTGCCGCTTTGACCGCCTCGCTTAGACGCTTGCCGTCCACTCTTGAGCCGAGCGCTTCTTTGGCGGCTTTCATCACGCGCCCCATATCCTTTGCGCCGCTCGCACCGAGCTTGGCGATTAGCGAGCCAACCTCGGCGGCAAGCTCGGCATCGCTTAGCTGCGCGGGCAGATAGGACGCGATGATCTCGATCTCGCCCTGCTCTTTTTGCACCAGATCGTCGCGACCGCCCGCGCGATACTGCTCCACAGAGTCGTTTCGGCGCTTGATCTCGCTTTGAAGTATGCTAAAGACGCGCTCGTCGCTAAGGCTGATGCGCTCGTCCACCTCGACCTGCTTAAGCGCGGCGTTAAGCATCCGCAGGCTGTCTCTGCGGAAGTGATCGCCGCTTTTCATCGCCGTTTTAATGTCTTCTAAAATTTGCTCTCGCACACCCATTTTCCACTCCTTGAGATTGAAATTTTGGCGGTAATTGTAGCAAATTTAAAATTTGGCTCGGGTAAATTTAAGAGGATGAAATTTTAAAATTTTAAAGATTTAGCGCAATTTGCGGCTAAACTTAAAGCTCGCGCGGATATCGTCCGCGGCAAAGACTCGCGCGCAGCTCCCCTTTGCGGAAAAAAGCTCGCGCGAAGCGCGCTAAATTTAAAAAGCCTCGCAAGAATATAAAATTCCTGCGAGGCAAACAAGCGATAAAAGCTCGCGAAAGCTCTATTTAGCGCGTGAGAATATCATTCGCACGATTTGGAGCAAGAAGCACACGCTTCCTACCAAAAAGATCGTATCGCCGATGATGCGCGCCCAGCGAAGCCCGTAGAGGCTATCTTTTTGCAAAAATTCCGCGCTTCTTGCGTACCACATACCCACGTCGATCGCCGCGAATGCCTGCAAAATTCCAACCGGCAGAAGCGAGATTAGCACCATTAGAAGCAGACCCGCATTTAGCGCCCAAAAGCCGATCTTCATCAGCGTATCGTCGAAGCTTTTGTCTTTGTAAATGTACAGCGCCACGAGCCACACGAAGCCGAGCGCCAAAAAGCCGTATACGCCAAATAGCGCCGTATGAGCGTGCACTGCGGTGGTATTTAAGCCCTGAATATAAAATAGCGCAAGCGGCGGATTAATTAAAAAGCCGAAAACGCCCGCGCCCAGCATATTCCAAAACGCCACGGCAATGAAGCAGTAAAGCGGCCATTTTAAACGCTTAGCCCAATCCTGCGCGAATTGAAGTTTGTAATAGTGAAACGCCTCTGAGCCCAAAAGCACCAAAGGCACGACCTCAAGCGCCGAGAAGCTCGCACCCACAGCCATTATCGGCGTAGTGGTGCCCGCAAAATAGAGGTGGTGGAAGGTGCCCGGAATTCCGCCGATTAGGAAAATCGATGCGCTAGCAATCGAAGTGTAGGTGGCAAATTTCTTGCTTACTAAGCCCAAGGACGCGAACACGAACGCCAAAGACGCCGTCGCGAAAACCTCGAAAAATCCCTCGACCCAAAGGTGCACGACCCACCAGCGCCAATACTCCATTACAGGGATTGGCGAGCGCTGTCCGTAAAATAGTCCAGCGCCGTAAAAAAGCCCCACGGCGATAACCGAAGCGGTAAAAATCGCCAATAAATTCTTATCGCCCTCGGCTCTAAAGCCCGCGATAAAGCCGCGAAGCACGAGTACCATCCAGATCACAAGGCCCACAAACAGTATCAGCTGCCAAATTCTACCGAGGTCTAAATACTCGTATCCTTGATGTCCGATCCAGAAACTGCTGCTTGGATCCATCTTGCCCGCAATCGCCATGTATTCGCCCGCGAAGCTGCCGACGACCAAGAAAAGAAGCGCGTAGAAAAGCACGTCCACGCCGAGCTTTTGAAATTTAGGATCCTTGCCGCCGTTGATGATCGGAGCTAGAAACAATCCCGCCGCCAAAAAACCCGTAGCGATCCAGAAAATGGACGCTTGCACGTGCCAGGTGCGCGCTAGCGAGTAAGGGATATACTGCGAAATATCCAGCCCGAAAAAGGACTGACCCTCGATCGTATAGTGCGCAACAAAGCCGCCGATGAAGGCCTGAAATGCAAACAATGCAACCGCTACGAAAAGATATTTGCCAAGCGCCTTTTGCGACGGCGTAAGCGCCAAAGCGGCGATCGGATCGGCGCTAAGCTTCGCAGGAGCCTCGAAATCCTCGTCCTTTTTGCCGTAGAAATTTCCAAACCACACTAAAAGACCGATGCCGGTAAGCAAAATAACGAGACTTGCGATCGTCCAAACGACGTTTTCCGTGGTAGGGACATTGTCTATCAGCGGCTCGTGCGGCCAGTTATTGGTATAGGTCGCCTCTCCGCTCGGACGATCCGTAGAAACCGCCCACGCAGTCCAAAAGATGAAATCCACGAGCTCGGCGCGGTGTTGCTCGTTTGCGAGCGTATTTTCCTTCATCGCGTAATCCTCGCGAAGCTTTTTAAAGCGCGGATCGTTTCCGAAAACACCCATGTACTCGTCTTTTACGACCGCCATAGCCTTTAAGCGATCATCGCTTAGCTTAACGGTGCCGTCTTTTACGGTGTTGGTGCGGTACTCGGCCTTTGTAAGCGCTTTGATCTGCGCCTTTTGCTCGTCATTTAAGGCGTCAAATTTCACGCCGAAACGCTCCTGCGCCTTGATATCCATAAACGCAACCAGCTCCTTATGTAGCCAATCCGCGCTCCAATCGGGCGCCTGATACGCTCCATGACCCCAGATCGAGCCCACCTGCATACCGCCGATGCTCTGCCAGGCCTCCTGCCCGCGGTAAATGCGCTCGGTGCTGATTAGCTCAGCTCCGCTAGCATCGGTAAATTTTACCACCGGCGGAGACTGCCTATACACCTCGCCGCCGTAAAAACCCAAGAAACTAAAGCCCACGATGAGTACCGCTACAAGCGTCATCCAGAGCTTTTTATATTCTGCCATTCTCACTCCTTTAACTGAAATTAGGAGAGAATTTTACCTATTTAAATTTCGATAAGCATTGAGGCTCGTCAATAAAAAGATAAAATTTATCTGCTTAAGCTGGAATTTATTAAAGTATACTGGAATAAGGTATTTTAGAAAATTTTATATAAAATTTAGGCTCAAGATAAGTTAAGCGGATTCTCTCTTATCAATTTCAACAGTTTCTGATATAGGTTTTCCTGTGTAGTTTTAGTATTATATCTAAATTCGCATTCTTTAATATGAAGCAAAAAATTCTCTTTCTTGATGCCTTTAAATTTAGATAATCTATGTTTAGCATATCCCCAGAAATTCTCAATACCATTTATATGGTTTTTTCCATTAGCAAATTCATTCTTTGAATGTTTTACTCTATAGTGAGCTTTAGCTCCGTAATCAACCAATCCGTCATAAGCTTTCCAGCAATCAGAATAGATAGTAGAGCTATCAAGCTCGCTATATTGCGATAGTATTGGTATTAGTTCACTAGCAGAGCAGTTCTTTACTATCTGAGTATAGACCTTACCATCTCTTTTAAACATACCGAATACCGGTTGCTTTCCGCTTGCTCCTCTACCTATCTTACATCTTACTCTTTTAGCTCCGAAGTAGCTTTCATCTATCTCTATCTCGCCATTAAATTTGCTTATCTTTTCACATTCTTGAGAGATCAAAACTCTAATGCTTTTTAGAATCTTATTAATGGAAATTCTAGAGATTCCTGTAAAATTTGCTATTTTAGTAGCCTCTATATCCTCTGCAAAATACTTTAAAATTTCTCTAAATTTCTTTTCTGAAATTCGAAAACGAATTATATACTTGTTTTTCATCGGCAGGATCATAGTTAAAAACTCCTTTGAAAGTTTTTAACTTATCTTGAGCCAAAGTTTATATCTACAAATCTATCCCTGATCTCAATGTTATCAAGATTTAGATTTAGTTTGTCTTTTAAATACTTTTTCAAATTTACTCGTTCATACTCACTTAACATAGTTAGCGGAATGGCAAAATAATTACTATGAGTACTATCTAATAAAATTAGAACATTTAAATTTATGCTATCTATTCTTCTTAAAATTTTAAGTACACAAAAGCAAAGAAGATTTATCGGATGCAAAGCGTACGATAAAATTAGCAAGAGAAATTTTTTAAACCTAGTTATATTGGCATTGTATTTGCACGCGTCTTCAATCACGAGTCCAGAAAATTTATAAATAGCGATTTTATCGAAATTAGAAGCCTTTACACTTTTATGTACCGAATATACATCGTTATAATTTTTGCATAAAGAATTATATTCTATTCTATCGGAATAGAAATTTAAAAATTTATGTTTATTAATAAATAAAATTCCCACCAAAAAAGTAACAGCTCCTAAAAATTGATATGCCCAAGCACTTCCTCTGCAGAAAAATAGAAATATAACTAAAAATACAGCTAATATTAAATAACATTCCGTACTGATTTTAGTCCAATAATCTTTGATCATAAAAAGAGGCATTTCAGATTTATAACTTTGAAATTTCATACGATAATACTCCAAATTTTTAATTCAATACGCCGCTCTTTTCATTGACTTTGCTCTGCATCTTTCACTCCTTTTAGATAGAAATATATTTTGTAAATAAATTCGAATGCAGACATTAATATTGCGGAACTCGAAAGAGATAAACCGGATTGAAAGAAAAAGATATATCCAAAAATTGAAAATCTACTTTGAAATTCCGGCATAAAATGGCTTGTTCTTATGCTTATACCGCTGCTTGCAAAATATCCGGTATAATAAACCTCAAACATAAAAATACCTAGACCGAACATAAATGGAAGCAACAAAAACGGGCAATCGTTTTTACGCTTCTTTTTTGCAACCAAGATAAAATCATCATCATATCTGCAAAAGTAAATATAATAAACCAATGAATATAAGCTAGAAACCGCAAAAATAATAATCCCGTATACCCACATAATACTAACGTAAAATTCCAAAAGTTGGGTGTATGGGCTAATACTACCGATAATTTCGATATTTGGAAAATAGCTTTTCATAAAATTTACGAAATTTAAGCACGCAGGAGAAATATCTAAAATATTTTCGGGAATTATAAAAGCGCTAAGAGAATATAAAAAATATATAAAACACAATTTCGTAAAAAATTTACCGAATTTTATACGAGTATTTTCTATTCTTATCTTTTTACTTTAAAATTCTAAATCCTGCAATCTTAACCCCTAAATAAAATGATTACGCATTTTAGCGCATACAACCTTAAACAAACTATAAATTAGCATATTTATATTGTGCTTAATAAACGCAATCTATGTAAGGGCTTCCGAAAACGGATAAAATTTGGATTTGCTCTAAATTTAAAATGATCCGTCGCTGCTACTTTCGCGAGGTTTAGGAAGCGGCGAAATTTTAGTGTAATACTCCTCTTTGCCGTTGTATGAGCTGCTAAAGACGCCGTCTGGAACCGTGAAATTTCGTTTAGTTTGCGGATACTCTTTGAGGTAGTTTGCTAAAAAGCGCGCAAAGACAGGCGCTGCAGTACGCCCACCGCCCTCGACCTTTCGCATAGGTTTATAATCGTCGTTGCCATACCAGATTATGATCTGTAAATCCGGCGTAAAGCCGCAAAACCATGCATCTATGCTATCGTTTGAGGTGCCTGTTTTGCCCGCTATGTCGATGCCTTGCACGCGTGCGCGAGTACCGGTGCCGCGCTGCACGATATTTTTTAGTAGTGTAGTCATCAGATATGCCTGCTCCGGGCGCAGCACGCGGCGGCGCTCAGGCTCGATAAAGCGAGTTTTGCCGTCCTTATCGGTAATCGAAACGATAAATTTTGATTTTGCAGTAATCCCAAGCCCCGGAAACATCGAATACATCGTGGAGTATTCAAGCGGCGAAATTCCGTAGCTGCCAATAGCTACCGACAGGGCGGGCGGGACGTTTTTAAAGCCGAACTCGCCCAGCTTTTTTACCGCGCGATCAACGCCGATAGATTGCATCAGATTGATCGAGGCAAGGTTGCGCGAGCGAGTTAAAGCTTCTTTGATCGTGATATAGCCGCTGTAAGTCTTGTCGTAATTTTTCGGCTTCCACGTTTTATCACTGCCGTCGTCGAATTCTCTAGCTATATCGGGCACCTCAGTCATCGTCGAGTAGCCCATATCAAGGGCAATTTGATAGACGAAAGGCTTGAAGCTGGAGCCAGTTTGGCGCTGGGATTGGCTGGCACGATTGAAATTTGATTTCGCGTAATCCACGCCGCCTACTAAGGCTAAAATTTCGCCATTTTGCGGATGCGTGACGACCATAGCGCCGTTTACGTTGCTTGCATTGGCGTCTTTGTTGCGCTTTAAAATTTCATTGTAGCCGAAAACTAATGCCTCTTGCGCCATCGCTTGCGCCTTTAGATCAAGGCTCGTATCTATACGGTATCCGCCCGTGCGGACATCCGGTAGAATTTTTTCCGCTTCTTTTATGATCTCATCTACGGCATACGGCGCTGCGTTTTGCGTGAGCGTTTCATTATAAATCGTAGGCTGCTCGTTCATCGCAAGCTCATATTCGGTCTTATTTATCCAGCCGAGCTCATGCATCCTATAAATCACGTTATTGGCGCGCGAAAGCGACAAATCCAGGTGCTTAGTAGGATCAAAGCTGCTAGGAGCTTTCGGTAAGCCCACTAAAATCGCGATCTCTTTAAGACTCAAATCTTGCAAATCTTTTTTGAAATATCCTAAAGCCGCCGTGCGGATGCCATAATATCCGTGTCCGAAATATACTTCGTTGAAGTAACGCTCTAGAATTTGTTCCTTGCTTAGGGCGTTTTCTATCTTAAGCGATAGGATCGCTTCTTTGATCTTGCGATCAAGCTTCTTTTCGCTCGAAAGAACTAAATTTCGCGTGATCTGCTGCGTAATCGTAGAAGCCCCTTCGACAAATTTCATCGCTTTGACGTCCTTAATAATCGCCCTAAAAATCGCCTCGACATTCACACCGCCATGTTCGAAAAACGCCGTATCCTCGATAGCTACGAGCGCCTCGATCACGCGACCTGGGATCTCGTCAAATTTTACGTAAATTCTATTTTGTTCATTAAAAACATTGGCTATCAAATTACCGTTGCGATCATAAATTTTAGTCGTAAGCTCGGGATGATAATCGATGATAGAGTCCGATTCCAAGCGGATTTGCGAGTAAAAATACAAAAAAATTCCGCCTGCGGCAAACGCACAAACCGTAATAAAACTAAATAAAACTCTTACCATACAAACCTCTTTAAAATTTCCAGATCAAGCCCCATCGCAGTAAATTTAGAACCGCGCGAACTTAAGATATATTTTTCGTTAAAGCCCTCGATGCTCATCGCACCCGCCTTGCCGCGCCAATCGCCGCTAGCGATATAGCCTTTTAAATCCGCTTCAGTAAATTCCGCAAATTCAAAGCTTGCGACGCTAAGTGCCGAAAGCTCTAACGCCTTACTGCAAAAAATCATCGCAGTATAAACGGCGCAGCTAGCACCACTTTGAGCTCGCAGCATCCTTAATGCGTCCGCTTCATCACGTGCCTTGCCTAAAATTTCGCCGCCGGCAAGTATGGAGCTATCGGCAAACAGCACTCTATCATAATTTTTATAAATTTTAAAAAACTGCGTTTTCTTGGCTACGGCAACGCGGTAAGCATAGGTGCGTGCATCATCCTTGCTAATGCCGCTTTCATCGAAATTAAAAGGAATTTGCGTAAATTCTACGCCGTTATCCTTTAGAATTTGCGCCCTAGTAGGCGAGCTGGAAGCTAAATAAATCATCAAAACTCGCCCACAGTCACGCCTAGATAAACGCAAATCAGCGTAACTACGATATTTAACGGGATGAAATATTTAACGACGATGATTAAATGCTCATTCGCCTCAAGCTCATTTCCTGCATCCAAAGCTCGCTTCAAAGATGAAATTTTATAATGCATGTAGATAAAATTTAGTAGTATAAAGCCGGCGCCAGCCCATAGCGTCGCAATCGCACCTTTTACCATAGGATCTGAAAATTTAAAACTTCCGCCGTCCGCAAGAAAAAATCCACTTACGCAAACGATCACCAAAAATAGTGCAAAGAACTGCTCATAGCGTTTCATATATCGTAAAATTTCTGCAAATTTTACATCCTTCGCATCCGCTTGACTTTTACTGCTTAAATTCATAAAAATCCGCGCGATCAAAAATACGCAGATCTGCGCGCAGACCAAAAAAATCACGCTTAAAATATGAATCAGCGGCAAAATTTGCGAGGCTTTGATGAAGCCGGTATCGATTTCGTTCAAATTTTACCTTTTGCGTAAGAGGTCGCTTCTTTAATTGCTTCTTCGATTTTTAGCACGTCCTTGCCGCCTGCGGTTGCAAAATCATCGCGTCCGCCGCCGCCGCCGCCTAAAATTTGCGCTGCTAGCTTAACCCACTCGCCCGCTTTAATAGGCGCGTTTTTAACGCCCGCTGCGATTGAAATTTTACCGTCTGCACCCACTTGCATTAGCATTATCGCCGCTTTTTCGTGGCTATTTTTAAACTCATCTATCATAGTTTTTATATCACCGCTTTCGACCGAGGCTACGCAAAGTTTGATATCGCCGACATTTAAAAATGCCAGTGCATGGGAACTGCTTGCATGCTTGATCTGATCTTTTAGTGATCTGATCTCATCTTTTAATTTCTCAATCGCGCGGAGAGGCTCAATCCCTTTTAGTTCTGTAGAAATTTCAGCAAGCTTAGCGCGATTTTGAAGCGCCAAATTTAAAGCAGCTCGCGAACAAACTGCCTCGATACGCCTAACACCCGCACTTACGCCGCTTTCTTTGACGATAAAAAACGGTCCTATCTCGCTTAAATTACGCACGTGAATTCCGCCGCAAAGCTCCTTACTAATCTCTCCAAAGCTCACAACGCGCACTTTTGAGCCGTATTTTTCGCCAAAAAGCGCAATCGCGCCGCTGTTTTTAGCGTCATCTATATCCATAATCTCAGTTTTTGCCGCACAGCCCTTGCAAACGGCGTTATTTACAAATTCCTCGATTTTAGCTAGCTCCTCGTCGCTAAGTGCCTTAGGATGCGAGAAGTCAAATCTTAAGCGGTCCGCTTCAACCAAGCTTCCTGCTTGAGCGATATGAGCCCCTAGCACCGCACGAAGCGCCGCGTGCAAAAGATGTGTCGCGCTGTGATGACGTGCAATCTGCTCACGCTCCTCAGAAACCTTGAGCCCGACGATATCGCCAATTTTTAGGTTACGATTAAGGCGCAAGTGGGATAAATTTAGCCCATAAAATTTCTGCGTATCAAACACATCGGCTATGGACTCCACTTCGCCGCTATCGCCCGTTTGACCGCCGCTTTGTGCATAAAACGGAGTGACATCAAACATCGCCCAGCCGATATCGCCGGCTTTGAGCTCATCCACTTCCGCAAAATCCTCGTTAAGCAGCGCTAAAACCTTGCTCGTGCGGCTAAGCTCTTCGTAACCGCTAAATTTATTCTCACCAAATTTCTCTAGCAGTGCCTTAAAATCGCCACGGACGTTTTTATCGCCACTGCCCTTCCATGCGGCTTTAGCTATCTGCCTTTGCTCGCTCATAAGCGCGTCAAATTTAGCCTCATCCACGCGCAAATTTTTCTCGCGCAGCATATCGGCGGTCAGATCGAGCGGAAAGCCGTAGGTATCGTATAGTTTAAACGCGACCTCGCCGCTAAAAATTTCTTTAGTGCGCGCAAGCTCCTCGTTAAAAAGCTCGATGCCGTTTGCCAAAGTGGCAAAAAATCGCTCCTCTTCGAGTTTGATCTGCTCCTTTACGGCTTGCTTTTTCTCGTTCAGATAGGCATAGTGCCCGCCCATCAGCTCGCATACTTTATCCACGAGGCGATACATAAAGGGCTCTTTTATACCGAGCAAATAGCCGTGGCGAACGGCACGGCGCAGAATTCTACGCAAAACATATCCCCTACCCTCGCGATTAAAATTTGTTCCCTGCGCTAGCAAAAACGTAACCGAGCGGATATGATCGGCTATGACGCGGTAGCTCGCGCCACTTTCATAAACGTAAGGTTTGCCGCAAAGTTTTACAACCTCATCAATTAGCGGCATAAAAAGCGAGCTGTCGTAGTTGCTAAACTTGCCTTCTTTAATCGCCGTGACGCGCTCAAGCCCCATGCCCGTGTCGATGCTAGGCTTTGGAAGCGGGCTAAGCTTGCCGTCTTTGCTGCGCTCGTACTGCATGAAAACTAAATTCCAAATCTCTAAAAAGCGGTCGCCGTCGCCGCCCATATAATCCTCGGATGAGTGAAAATGCTCCTCGCCCTGATCGTAAAAAATTTCGCTGCACGGACCGCATGGTCCGGTATCGCCCATCGCCCAAAAGTTATCGTGATCGCCGAAGCGGTAGATGCGCTCCTGCGCTATGTGGCGCGCCCAGAACTCGTAAGCTTCGTCGTCCTTTTCATGCACGGTGACGTAAAGTTTGTCTTTAGGAAGCTTTAAAATTTCGGTGATAAACTCCCACGCATAGGCGATCGCCTGCTCTTTGAAATACTCGCCGAAACTGAAATTGCCAAGCATCTCAAAAAACGTATGATGGCGCGCGGTATAGCCGACGTTGTCTAGGTCGTTGTGTTTGCCGCCGGCACGGATGCAGGTCTGACAGCTCGTGCGAATAGGCGGCGTCGGGCGCGGTACGGCTCCAGTGAATATGCTTTTAAAGGGCACCATGCCCGCGTTTGTAAAAAGTAAGCTGTCATCATCTGGCACTAGCGGCGCGCTGGGGATGATCTGATGGCCCTTGCTTGCAAAGAAATTTAAATATTCGCTTCTAATATCCATGATTTGTCCTGATTTCAAGTTAAATTTTAAAGGCGCATTTTAGCTAAATTAGATTTTAAAAACTATAAAATTTTAACCATTCTTAGTTATAATGGCGCGAAAGATTAAATTTAGGGCATAACGATGAAAAAAAAGATAGCGATCATAGGCATGGGCGAGCTTGGTCAAAAGCACTTCAGCGAGCTAAGAAGGAGCGATTATTTCGAACTTGTAGCGCTTTATCATAAGGGCAGCAGTGAAAATTTCGGCCCGCGCTATCCGATCTTTGATAATCTAACCGATCTTTTTAACGTCGCTAAGCCCGATGCCGTAGTCATCACGGCTCCCCCGCCATCGCATAAAGAGCTGATTTTAAAATGCCTGCCGTTTACCAAAAATATCTTTGTAGAATCTCCGCTCGCGCAAAGCCTAGCCGAAGCCAGAGAGATAAACTACGCAGTCACCACTAACGGCACGCGCCTAGCCGTAGGCTACTCCGACCGCTACAATCCTGTCATCGTATCCTTGCTACGCGAGCTTGCCAAGGGGGATAAAATTTTTTCGATGAGCTTCGTAAGCGGTTTTGCAAACGATGATAGAGCAGATATCGTAGCCAATGCCCTTTTTAGAGATATCGATCTTGTGCGGCTGCTTTCTCACAGCGAGATCGCCTGCATAGAACTTAGCAAAAATATCTCTAAAGAGCGCACTCTAGCCGCATGCGCGACACTCCACACAAAAAGCGGCTGCTATTGCACGCTAATGCAGTCCAATCTCTATCCGATCAGACGCCACGGTATCGAGATTTGCACCGATAGCGGCGTATATTTCGGCGATCTGGTCTCAATAACTCTTTTTAAAATTACGCCTGACGGGCGCGTAAATCTGCGCGTCGATCGCGATGACTTTTCGCTACGGCGTGAACACGAAGCGTTTTGCGAGATGTGCGACAGCAGCACGAACGCAGGTCTTGCAAGCGTTGAGGACGCGATAAAAATCAGAGAAATCATCTCATGAAAAAAGCCCTAATTTTACTCAACATGGGCGGTCCGAACAATCTGAGCGAGGTTGAAGTTTTTTTAAAAAATATGTTTAACGACCCCTTTATTTTGGGCGTTAAGAGCGATTTTTGGCGCAGCGTTTTAGCCGCGCTCATCGTAAGAAGTAGAGCGGCGGCGGCGCGTAGCAACTACGAAAAACTGGGCGGACGCTCGCCGATATGCTCCATTACCGAAGCGCTTTGTGAGCGGGTAAATGAACTAGCGCGAGCCGAATTAAGCGCGGGATTAAAATTTAAAGGTGCGGCGGACGCAAGCGCCGCAGGTGAGCCGCCGCAAGAGGCACAGGCACAGGGCGAGCCGTCGCAAAACGCGGCGCTGCAGGATGAAAAACCGATAGATGAGCTAATTTGCGATTATGCGATGAATTACACGCCGCCTTTTGCGGAGGATGTGTTTAAAAAATACGCGGATTTTGACGAGATAATTTTGATGCCTTTGTATCCGCACTTCTCAAAAACTACGGTGCAATCGAGCCTGTGCTCTGCCGAGGCGGCACTTAAACAGCTCGGTATAAAAAATTATAGAATCATCGACATCTTCTACGACAGCGCCGCTTACAACGAAATTTTGCTAAATTTAATCGCAAGCTGCGTCGCAAAATTTAGCGCGGATGAAATTTCGCAAATTTCACTCATATTTTCTGCCCATTCGCTGCCGGTAAAAATGATCGCCGCGGGCGATCCCTACGAGGCGCAGGTAGAAGCGCACGTGGAAATTTTAAAAGATCTGCTGGCTGCGCGCGGGATTAAATTTAAAGAGATCATTTTGGCGTATCAATCGCGCCTTGGCCCCGTGAAGTGGCTAGAGCCCAATATCGCGGACGTTTTGCGAGATTTGCAGAGCAAAAAAGCGCTCATATTTCCGATCGCGTTTTGCGTGGATAACTCCGAGACCGATTTTGAGCTGGATATTTTTTATAGGGCTAGTGCGCGCGAGCTGGGTTATGAATACTACGAAGTGTGCAAATGCCCGAACTCTCGCGAGGATTTTGCAAAATTTATACTCGCGCAAGCGCTGTAAATTTAGAGATTAAAATTTAATCTTTTAGTTTGGATTTTTTATATTCTATATGAAGCTTGAAAGTAAATATAAAAGCTATTAAAACTAAAATTATACCAGCTATAACGCTAGTTTTTCTTCCTTTGTAGAGATAGCTCATGTTTGTCGTATCTTTAAATAAAACCAAACCATCATCGCAGCGGCTCAGCTTATTCAATACAAAATCAGACATATTTATGATTATACATCGATTAAATACATATTCTTTAAAAAATATATCACAAATATATGTTCCTTCTGAAATTTTTACATCTACAAAGCGTCTAGTGATGATTTTATTATTATTTTGGATTGACACTACACAATTGGCTTTCGTACGATAATGTCCTTTGTGCCTTTTAAGTTCTTTTATAGTACCGGAAAATACGAATGGATCTCTTATGCTTTGAGTACTTGGTACGATAGAGTAGGAGTACAAGAGAAGTATCGGTGCGATAAATGAAACGCAAACAACGATTAGCGTTATAAAAGTATGCTTCCGATCAAAGCCGAATTTAATCAAATCATACCAATAATCTACGTAGTAAAGCGGGTTTTTCATTGTATTCCTTTAGTAGCTTTTGGCAAATCAGAATATTCTTGTAGCGATTTAAAACCACCTGTAATAAGTACACCTTTTATCAACACTTCCTCTACTCATCTATATCTCCTTTATTAAAATTAAGGCATTGGAATTTTGAGCGTCAGAATTTTCCTGTGAGCCTCGCTCTAAATTTTGACGTCGTTCGTTTAGAATTTTCTTTAGCTATTCGAGCCTTGCCTCGTTCATCCTTATCCCCGCTAAACCGCCTATTTAGAAGTCTAAATTTAAACCTCGGCTAAATTTCAGAGTTTTCCTTGTGCGCCTTTATAGACGTTTTTCACGTCGTAAACCAGCGAGCCCCTGTAATCAAGCTCGAAAAATTGCTTATGCGCCACGGCGATTACGACACAGTCAAATTTGCGCAAGTCGGGCTTTTGCAGCAGATCGATGTCGTAGTACCTCTTAGCGTCGGCGGCGCTCGCCCAAGGATCATAGACGCTTACTTCGCAGCCGAAATTTTTAAGCTCGTTTATCATATCCACGACGCGCGTATTGCGGGTGTCGGGGCAGTTTTCTTTAAACGTCAGCCCCAAGATCAAGACCTTTGCGCCCTTTACCTTTTCGTCGTATTTTATCATCATCTTAACGACCTCCGTAGCGACGTAACTTCCCATATTATCGTTGATACGGCGGCTTGAGAGGATGATTTCGGGGTGATAGCCCACCTCGGTCGCTTTCTGCGCCAGATAATACGGATCGATGCCGATGCAGTGTCCGCCCACGAGCCCCGGACGAAAGCTTAAGAAATTCCACTTCGTAGCCGCCGCGTCAATGACGTCGTTGGTATTGATACCGAGCTTGCCGAATAGGATCGCAAGCTCGTTGATAAAGCCGATGTTGATGTCGCGCTGGGTGTTTTCGATCACCTTTGCAGCCTCGGCGACCTTGATGCTGCTAGCGCGAAAGGTGCCGTTTTGCAGGATGCTAAGATAGACGCTATCTACGACGTCTAGAGCCTCGGGAGTGCTTGCCGAGACGATCTTTTTGATCTTCGTGACAGTATGAATTTTATCGCCAGGATTTATCCGCTCGGGCGAATATCCGCAGAAAAAATCACGGTTAAATTTAAGCCCGCTTACGCGCTGCAACACCGGTACGCAGTCCTCCTCCGTAGCGCCCGGATAGACGGTGCTTTCATACACGACGATGTCGCCCTTTTTAAGCACGGCTCCGACGCTTTCGCTGGCCTTGATTAGCGGCGTAAGATCGGGGCGATTTAGCCTATCTACTGGCGTCGGCACGCACACGATATAAAAATTACTCTGCCTCATATCATCTAGCTTTGCGCTAAATTTAAGCCCGTTTTGAATCGCCGCAGCAAGCTCCTCGTCGCTAAGCTCCAGCGTGCGATCGTGCCCGCCGCGCAGCTCCTCTATGCGCTCTTGCGAGACGTCAAAGCCTATGACCTCGTGTTTCGCCGCAAACGCCGCCGCCAAAGGAAGCCCCACGTAGCCAAGTCCGATTATCGCTATTTTCATTTTTCCCTCATTTGCTTTCATATTTTCCTCTTTTCTTTGCGTTAAATTTCATCGTTAATTTCGCAACCAAACTCGCCAAATTTCGCAGTTGTGCAGACATACGGCGCGAATTTATAGCGCTGCGTCTTAAAAATTTAAAGCAATTAAGCTTGCTCGCCATTTTGCTTATGTTGCTTGCGCGATGGCAAATTTAAAATTTTGCCTTGACGCGGGATTTTGCGCTACGGCAAAATCCCAAGCCACGATAAAATTCCAATGCCTTAGCTCAGCGAGCCGCGCCATGCAAAATTTCAAGCCGCGATAAAATTTTACTACCGTGCCAAAATCCCGCATCACGATAAAATTCCATCTTCGTTCCGTTAAAATTTTACGCCGGAAATTCTATGCCGCCAAAATTCCGCGCCGTAAAATTTAAACGCCTTAAAATTTCAAAAGTCGCGTTAAATTCCATGAAATTTCGTCGCCGCAAAATTTTAAAAAACCTCGCGAAATTTAGCAAATTTAATCTTTAATTTCAACCGCTTCATCCTTGATCTCGACCTTTTGCGTGGCGTTTGCGTCGGCTGCGGGCTTTAGATAGCCCTCCTCTATCAAAATTCCTACCGCCCGCTTAAAGATCGGCAGCGCATTTTGAGCGGCGTAGTAGCTGCCCCTTTTAGGCTCGCGCACCAAAACGCCGATCGTGTAGCTGGTGTCCGCGTCGTTGGCAAAGCCAAAAAACGAGCTATTATAGGCGCTCGAATAGCCGCCCCCCTTAGCGATACGCGCAGTGCCCGTCTTGCCGCCGATTTGCAGCCCCGCTACCCGCCCTTTGCGCCCCGTGCCGCTCTCAACCGTTTTGATTAAAATTCCTTTTATTACGTCAGCGGTAGGTTTAGAGATTACCTGGCGGGTTTCGCTTTCGTTAACGGTGTAAGTTTTGCCATTATTTTCGAGATTTTCGACTAGGCGCGGGCTAATCATGACGCCGCCGTTGTTAAAGACGGTATAGGCATTGAGCATCTGAAGGAATGTCATCTGCGCGCCGTAGCCGTAGCTGATCGTGGCTTTGTAAATTTTATTATTCAGGCTTTTGATGCTTGGGATATTTCCGCTTTGCTCATACGGCAGATCGATACCCGTTTTTTGCGACATACCGAAGTTCATAAGTCCGTCATAAATAGCCTGTCCCTCCAACCGCTCTGAAATTTTAATCATTCCTATGTTTGAGCTGTGGATGATGATCTCCTCGCCGCTCATCTGCTTAGCCGGGTGCGTGTCGCGGATCGTGCGAGTACCAAGCTTATAGCTGCCGTTATAGGTATTAATGATCTCGCCCGGTTTGACGGCTTTGGCATCATAGGCGATTGCGAAAATTATCGGCTTCATAATCGAGCCCACTTCGTAGGCGTATTCGCTCGCGGTAAAATTTAAATTCTTAAGATCGTTTTTTGTGATGTTTGATGGATCATAGCGGGCATTGGTCGCAAGAGATAAAATTTTGCCCGTTTTAGAGTTCATAATGCCCACCACGATTTCTCGCGCATCGTAATTATCCGCGCCCTCATCGCTTAGGCGCTCTATCTTTCTTTGCAGCGTTAGCGGCACGCTTAGGCGGACATTGTAGCCGTCGATCCTGCCCGTTTTTTTGCTGCTACGCTCTAGAATGATGTTGCCGCCGATATCGCGCGGGCCCACGATAAACTCATCTCTAACCGGCGCTAGATAATACTCATAGTACTTCTCGATCCCCTTAATTCCGCTAACCTTGGTGATGCCATCAACCTCTTTTTTATTGATATAGCCGATTAACGGAGTGAGCGAATCACCGACATTGTAGCTGCGCTTCTCGCCGCTTTCGCTCACGCTCATGCGGATAGGCGGATTTAGTCTGCCGTTTGCGCCTATGAAACTAACAAAGACCTTTTTTAAATTTAGCTTATATGCAAGCTCTTTTAGATGCACGGCGGTTTTGGCGTCGATCTTATACGACAGCACGGTCGTGCCGCCAGAGCCCTCGATCGCGCTTTTGACACGCTTTTCGCTATCGCCCGTGTAGATGCAGTATAGACGCACGAAAAGATCAAGCTTGTTTTTATCGATGCTACGCGCATCGACGCTAACTTTATAGAGTTTGACGGAATTTGCCGCGACGTAGTTATCTTTTGCGATTATCGCGCCACGGATCGCGCTGTTGGTTTCATTGACATCCAGGCGCGGTAGCTTGCGCTCAGTGCTGCCCCAAAAATATAAAATCGCCAAAAATACAAAAAGCGCCGCCGGCACGAATATAAACATCACAATAATCATACCGACCGAGGAGCTTTTATCTCTTTGCCACATCTTATTTCTTTAAAATTCTAAATTCCGCGCACTCTCTGCTTGTGCGACTGCGTTTCAAGCTTTGGCTCAATGCTGCGCTCCGCGCTGAACTTTAAGATCCGCAAAGCGCTCAAAGCCGCTATCTTGCACACTAAGCTCAGCAAATAGAGCGAGAAATTCCGCTCGCGGCATCTCTTTAGCACCCATAAATTTCAGATGCTCGTTCATAATCTGACAATCGATTAGAAAGCCGAAATTTGCAAGCACCTCACAAAGCCTAATCAGCGCGACTTTCGAAGCGTTGCTCTTTAGGCTCAGCATGCTCTCGCCGCAAAACACACGCCCAAAAATTAGCCCGTATAACCCACCCACAAGCTCGCCATCCTCGTACACCTCGACGCTGTGAGCGTAGCCGTCTGCTGCCAAACGCGAGTAAGCCTGCACGATCTGCTCGCTGATCCAAGTGCCGTCGCTCTCTTTTTTTCGTACGTCTTTGCAGCGCTCGATGAAGCCCTTAAAATTTGCGTCAAATTTCACTTCATATCGCTTAAGATAGGGCTTGATGGACTTTTGCACACGCACTTCACGCGGATCAAGCACTGCGCGCGGATTGGGCGACCACCATAAAATCGGCTCATCCTCGCTAAACCACGGAAATATCCCTGCGCTATAAGCGCTAAGCAAACAATCCTCGCTCAGATCGCCGCCACTTGCAAGCGGCGCAAAATCGGGCGCATCCATAGGATCTGGAAAATCGTAAAACCGAGCCATTATTTAACGACGCTGCTTTGAGCTAGTGCGGGTTGCTTTTTTTCTATCTGCGGCAAAGGCGTAGAAGCAAAGCTAAAGCTTAGCTCGCCATCTTTTACGCTCACGCTAACCAAGCCGCCCTCTTGCAGCGCGCCAAAAAGCAGCTCGCCGCTTATATGATCGCTGATCTGAGAGCTGATCTCGCGCTTTAAATTTCGCGCTCCAAACTCGTCCGAATAGCCGCGCGAGATAATCAAATCTTTTGCTTCCTTGCTTAGGCTAATCTTTACGTTTTTTAGCTGCGACTCTAGCTCGCCGATAGTTTTATCCACGATCTTTTCTAAAATTTCGCCGCTTAAGCGGTTGAAATTTATGATTTTATCGATACGATTGCGAAATTCCGGCGCAAAAAAGCTTTTTATGGCACTATCCACTTTATATCTCTCGTCCTTCGTAAATCCAACTTGCGGCGCTTCTTTCGTGCCTAAATTCGACGTCATTATTATGATCGTATTTTTAAAATCGGTCGTAACGCCGTTGTTATCGGTAAGACTTGCGTTATCGAAAATTCCTAAAAAAATATTCGTCATGCTAGGATGAGCTTTTTCCACCTCATCAAATAAAATGACGCTGTAGGGGTGCTTTTTAATGTTATTCGTTAAAATTCCGCCATTTTCAAAGCCCACGTATCCAGGAGGTGCTCCGATGAGCCTCGAGACGCTGTGAGCTTCCATATATTCGCTCATATCATAGCGCTCAAAATGCACTCCAAGCTGCGCGGCTAAAACCTTGGCTAGCTCACTTTTGCCCACACCGCTGCTACCTGCAAATAAAAATACGCCGATTGGGGAGCTTGCGCCTCCAAGCCCGGCGTAAGAGCGCAAAAGCGCCTTGCAAAGGCTGCTAACCGCCTCATCTTGACCGAAAATTTCACGCTTGATATTGGCTTCCAGATTTTTTAGTACCTGTTTATTATCGACGCTACTACTTAAATTTGCAATATTCGCGCTAATCGAAAGTGTATTTACTAAATCATCCTTACTGATTTCAAGCGGAGCTTCGTGCGGTTTAAACGCAAAGCTCGCGCCCACCTCGTCGATGAGATCAATGGCGCTGTCGGGAAGGAATTTATCGCTTTGATATTTTTTAGCAAGCGTTACGCTATCACGCAAAATTTCGTCGCTAAATTTTACGCCGTGAAATTCCTCATATTTTTTGGCTACGCCTTTTAAAATTTCGACGCTATCGTCAATGCTAGGCTCGCTCACATCGATCTTACAAAACCTGCGGCTAAGTGCTTTATCCTGCGAAAACGAGCGGTATTCGCCGTATGTAGTAGCGCCGATGACCGATAGCTCGCCGCTTGCAAGCGAAGGTTTTAGGATATTTGACATATCAAGTTCGTTGCGATTGCCCGTGCCTGCGCCAACGATCGTGTGAATTTCATCGATAAATAAAATCGCGTTTTGATTGGCGCTAAACTCGTCTATGAGATCCTTTAGCCTCTCCTCAAACTCCCCGCGCAGCGTAGTGCCTGCGATCAGCGCGCCAGCATCAAGGGCGTAAATCACCTTGTTTTTTAGCTTTTCTGGCACTTCGCCGCGGACGATTTTTAGTGCGATACCCTCGATGATCGCGGTTTTACCAACTCCTGCTTCGCCCACTAAGATAGGATTGTTTTTCTTGCGGCGACAGAGGGTTTGCAGCGTCTTTTCGATCTCTTTTTCGCGTCCGATGAGTGGATCGATCTTGCCCTCAAGCGCGATTTTATTGAGGTTTGCCGTATAAAGTGAGCTAGGCGAGTCCTTTTTAATATCGCGCTCGTTTATGGCGTCCTTTTCGCCCTCAAACGCAGGCTCAAATTCCGTATTCTGCCACTGCCTGCGACTTTCGTCGTAATTCATCGCATGCGTGATATCATCGATATCGTATGAGTTTAGCTTAATCGCTGCGGCTTCGTCGCGAGAAACGACCTCGTCGCGGTGATCGAAAGCAGATTTGTACTTTCGCACAATGAGCTCAAAAATCGCGGCATTGATACCGTAGTGATTTAAAATTTTAGTGCAGTCGTTTTCCTTATCATTTAAAATTTTAAGCATAAAATCAAGCTCATTTTTAGGCTCTTTAGCGTTATTTAATTCAGTATAGAACTGCTTAAATTCTATCGTCTGCGCTGGAGCCTTGCCACTTGATTTAGGCATCATATCCAAAAGCCCGCCCAGATTATCCAAGATATTTAGGTAGTTAATATCCGGAATTTCTTTGGCGATGAGCCCGTGAAAGGGCTTATTGTATTTAAAAATCGCATAAACTACGTGCGAAGTAGTAATGTATTCGTCCTCGCCGTCGTTTGCGACGCTGATTGCTTGTTCAAAATGTTTGTTTAAAAAAAATCCTATCATTGCTTTCCTTTAAATTTAATCCTCTTCGATCTCACATCTAAGAGGGAATCCTGCGGCCTTTGCCGCTTGTAAAACCGCTTGTTGCTTGCACTCGGCTATCTCTTTAGGATACGCGCCGCAAACCGCGCGACCCTGCCTATGAACTTTCATCATTAAATCTACGGCGTCGTTAAAGTTTTTGGCAAAAATCTCCATCAAAATATAAACCACGAAATCCATCGTCGTCACGTCGTCGTTGAGTAAAATCACTTTATACGGACGAGGCACGAAAGATTTTGTTTTGGCGCGAGTGCGAATCTGCACGCCGGTTTTAGTTGCCATTTTTTATCCTGGCGATATCGCTTTTTATCACATCGGTATCGACCATGCCTAAGTAATACGGCTTGCCCCGCTCATCGCCTTCATTAATGTCGGTGAGCCTTTGATATTTTCCATCTTTAAGTACTACCTTAAAAGGGATCGAAAGCGCGTGACGATAACCGATGTCGCTTAAAATTTGACCCACTATGCGCTCGTTCTGTTTTGAATTGGAGATGAAATAATACGCATTAAACTTTTTCGTAAAATTTTCGATCACTTGCGCGTCCGTAATATCCTCAAAATAGATTAGCCCGACCATCAGAAAATCCGCTGAATTTTTTAGCTGAAAGTCCATCAGATGCGGCGCTTCGATGCGGCACGGCTGGCAGTACGTACCAAAAATATCAAACATTAAAATTTTATCGCTGTCCGCGAGCTTAAAGCCCTTTTCTGTGCGCTCGATCGTTACCTCGCCGCCTACGACGCTTTTAAGCGTAAGGCGCTCTCCCGTTTTAAACGGCGTAAAAGCTACCTCCTCGCCGCTTTCTCCACCAATACGCTCGCCATTTTTATCTTGCGCGGAATTTTTTGCCATCTGACTCTCGCTCGCGGTAGGATTCTCGCCGGCAGGGCCCGTCTTTTTCTGCGAATCATCTCCGCAGCCGCTTAAAACAAAAATCGCCAAACATGATAGTAAAAATTTCTTCATTGCATTTCCTTCGGGTTTAAATTTAAGCCCGCATTTTAACCAAAGTTTTGTGAATTTAAAATGAATGCTTGTCGTATCGCTTCATCGCACTTTGCGCTTCGCGGTCGGCTTCCTTGCGCTTTAGCGATTCGCGCTTGTCGTGCAGATTTTTGCCTTTTGCTAAAGCGATACGTGCCTTTACGCGGTTTTTATCATTCAGATACAGCGACAAAACCACGATGGTAAGGCCCTCTTTGCTAACCGCGCCAAGCAGTTTATCGATCTGCTTTCGGTGCATCAAAAGCTTTCGCGCCGCCCCCTCGTCTGGACGAAAATGCGCGTTGGTGCTTTCAAGATAGCTGATATGGGCGTTTAGCAAAAACAGCTCGCCGCGGATCACGCGACAAAAGCTATCTTTGAGATTGCCCCTGCCCGCGCGCAGAGCTTTGACCTCGCTTCCCTTTAGCACGATGCCCGCTTCAAAGCTTTCAAGTATCGTAAAATCGTGAAATGCCTTGCGATTTTTACTCAGTTCTTTCATCTTTTTCCTTCTAAATTTGGTCCTAAGCTTAGCCCGTTTTTGCTTAAATTTAAAAGCGGGCGAGCGAAATTTTAAATTTTATCTTTAAATTTAGCTTTTAAATTTTAACCGCGCACCTTGGAATTCTTATTTTAAGAAAAACACGCTGCTGCCGCTGCCGCTTAGAAACATATCGCGGTACCTATCCATCTGCGGATATAGCTTTATGCACGGTGCGAAAAGATCGTTTAGCTGAAAGCCGCCGTATCGCGCCAGCAGCTGCTCGCTGCTTAAACGCAACATCTCTTGCGCCTGCGCGGCATTTATATTTTGCATAAAGCTTGCGCGAAACTCGTTATAAACCGCGCCGGTAGAGCAAAAGATCGCTGGCGTTAAAATTTCGATCGCAGGCAGCCGGTCCTCGAAAGGCTCGATGATCTCGCCGATGCCGCGCACGTTCGCGGCCTCAAGCCCGCTAACAAAAAACGCGACGTCCGCGCCGATATTTTGCGCGATCGCTATAAGCCGCTCGCGTGAAATTTTTAAGCTTAATTCCTCGTTCGCAAGCCGTAAAAACGCCGCCGCGTCGCTACTACCGCCACCAAGACCCGCGCCGATCGGAATACGTTTTTTAAGCACGATCTTGTGCAAGCCGAAAAACTCCGCAAGCTCGCGCGCAAAGCCCGCCTGCTCAAGCGCCGCCTTGGCTTTTAAAATTATATTGTCCGCGATCTGCGCGGCGTCGCATTCAAGCGCAAAGCCGCTCGCGCGCTCAAAGCTTATCTCATCAAACAGCTCCCTGCGCAGCACGAAGCGCGAGGCGATCTCGTGGTAACCGCCGCGTGTGCCGACGACTTTTAAAAAAACATTGATCTTTGCATAAGCTTTCAAAATTTTACTCCTTCTGCGCCTAGGCGCGCTTGCGTTAAATTTAGCCCGCCGCAAGCTCATCCGGCGCGATTAAAATTCCGATCCGTGCGCGAGTTAAATTTCAGCCTGCGGCAAGCCCTATCCAGTGCAATCAAAATTTAAAACTGCGTGCCGTGAAGTGCGCGCCGCGGAATTTAACCCACGATCGCAGCGCCCGATACGTAAATTTTATAAAGCGCGGAAATTTAAATCTGCGACGCATGCGGCTAAATTTCAACCCGCGGCGCAAATCTATCTCAGCGATTAAAATTCCAAGCCGGCAAAATTCTAGCCGCACCGCTGCACGCCGCACTAGGTCATAAATTTAGTTTAGCGGTATGTCGCCTGCTGCAAAATCAAACCCATCGGCGCAAACTACGCATTACCGCGAGCTGGAATTTCATTCAGCAAAGACTGCTTGCCGCAGCACTAAGCTCTAACCTGCGCGCTTTTTAAATCGTCAAATTTTAATCTCGCGGCGCGTCGCCATCGCGCGGCACAAGTAAATTTAAACGCCGCTCCGCCGCATTTAAATTTGGGTTTCGAAATTTTATTCCTTTTTTGCGAGCGGCTGCCGTCCGCCGTGCGTTGAAATTTATACCGCTTAAGGCCGATTTACGATCCGTGCGCAACGAAAGAGCGCAATCCCGCCACCGCTCGTGATAAAATTTAGCCGCACATGGCGGCGCGCTATGCGAGCAAATTTAAAACGCGCCGTATTTATAACCGCTCAAATTTCAAGCCAGGGCCGCCCGATCAAAATTCCGCCGCAAGCTAGAGGCGCTGATTAAAACGCACCGCCCGCGATCGGGACGTCATTCCACAGATACCTCACCTCGCCCGCGCCAATCTCGATGATCGAGTAAAAATCGCCGCAGATAAGCAGATAGCGCCCGTCCGCGCAGCTCGCCAGATCCTTTGCGGCGAGCTTCTTGCCCAGGATCACGTCGCGCGCGTCGCCGTCGTAAAAATTCGGCTGAAGATCCAAAAACTCGAGCGGATTTAGCGCCGCCTCGTCCGCAAAGCGCGGATCTTTCAAATCAAAAAACCCCTCGCTTTCTCGCCTAAGCGCGCTTAGCGTGCCACAAACGCCTAGCTTTTCTGCTAAAATTTGCGCGAAAGAGCGCACGTATCCGCCCTCGCTGAGTGCTACGCGAAAGCTTACGAAAGGATGAGCGTAACTTAAAATTTCGGCATCAAAAACCCGCATCGAGCTCTCTTTCAAGCTCACCTCTTCGCCCGCGCGAGCGAGCTTGTATGCGCGCACGCCGTCAATTTTCTTGGCGCTGAAAGCGGGCGGGATAAATTTTATCTCGCCGCGCATTTGCGCCATCGCAGCGTCTAAAATTTTGTGCGAAAGCGGCGGAATTTGCTCCACGCGCCCTATGTTTTCATTATCGCCGCTTGGGCTCTGCGCGCCCAGCCACAGCGCCGCGGCGTAAACTTTTGGCTCCTTTTTCAAAAACCTAAAAAAGCGCGCGTATTGCCCAAACGCGACGATCAGCGCGCCGCTTGCGAAGGGATCGAGCGTGCCGCTAAAGCCCGCCTTTTTCACGCCGTATTTGCGCTTTAAAGCGCTTAAAAATTTATTGCTGCCGATGCCCGCGGGCTTGTCCGCCAAAAACAATCTATTCATAAGAGCCGATCTTTTCTACGAAATTCGACATTATCACGCGCGAAATTCCGCCGAAATTTATAGTGAGTCGGTCGCCGTTTACCGCCGTGATCTGTCCGATCCCAAATAGCTTGTGTTTGATCAGCTCGCCCTTACTAAAGCCGCTGCTTTGCTCGCGCGGCGGCTCTTTAGCCACCAAACCCGCCTCGGCTATAAATCTGCTAGCATCCAGCCTCTCGCGCTTGCCGCGATAAAAGCGGCTAGCGGCAAAGCTAAGCGTAAGCGTGCGCTTGGCGCGCGTAATCGCCACGTATGCGAGTCTGCGCTCCTCCTCGATGTCATTGCTGTCGCCCAAAAGCGGGAAAAACCCCTCCTCTAGCCCGATTACAAAAAGATGCTCGAACTCAAGCCCCTTACTAGCATGCACGCTCATTATGTTTATCGCATCGCCCATGATGGCGTCTTGATCGCTAAGAAGGCTCAGCTCGTTTAAAAATTCCGCCAGATCAAAATCGGGCTTATTGCTCGCCTCATCCTTTAGCATAGCCAAAAACTCGTCGATGTTCGCTACCCGATCAGCGCCGTCCGGAAGCGAGGCGTAGTAAGCCTTTAGCCCGAAAGCAGGCTCCAACGCGTCTATTTTTTTGATCGTATCGGCTAGCGCGGAGATAGAAGCGATACCGCTTTTAAGCTCCGCTAGAGCCTGCGCCGCCTTGGCGCTAAGCCCCGCATCAGGCTCACTAAAAGCGTCGAATAGACTGATAAGTCGCAGGCGCGAAAGCTCCTCGAGCTTTGCCAGCGAGACCTTGCCGATGCCGCGCTTGGGAACGTTTATGATCCGCCTCATCGAAAAATCGTCGTGCTCGTCGTTTACCAAGCGTAGATAGGCGATCGTATCCTTGATCTCGGCGCGCTCGTAAAATTTCACGCCGCCTACCATTTTGTACGGGATTTTAGCGCGATTCAGCCCCTCTTCCAGCGCACGCGAAAGAGCGTTTACGCGGTAAAGCACGGCGATTTGAGAGGGCGCTACGCCGCTTGAAAGCAGCTTTTTTATGGCTTCTGCGATCTTTGCCGCCTCGATGCCCTCCTCGTCTGAACGCAAAATTTCGATCTTTTCGCCCCCGCCGTTCATGCTAGTAAGGCTCTTGCCGAGGCGGTTTTTGTTATGCGAGATGAGCTCGTTGGCAGCATTTAAAATTTCATCCGTGGAGCGGTAGTTCTGCTCGAGTTTGATAAATTTCACGTTTGAGAACTGATCTTTAAAATTTAAGATATTTTCTATCCGTGCGCCGCGCCAGCCGTAGATACTCTGATCATCATCGCCCACCACCGCGAGGTTTTCATGCGTGGTACAGAGCTTTTGCAGCAGCTTGAATTGAATGTCGTTGGTGTCCTGATACTCATCCACCGTGATATAGGCGTAACGGCGCGAAATTTCATCGCATAGCCGCTCATTGGCGCTTAAAATTTTATAAGGCAATATCAGCAGATCATCGAAATCCACCAGATTATTCGCCGCCAAATACGCCTCGTAGCGCTTGTATGCATCAGCGCAATGCGCGTAAAATCCGCTATACATCCTGCTTAGCTCGTCCTCTTCGCCCTTTAGAAGCTCGTCGATATCTTTGGGGCCGATCAGAGAATTTTTGTAAGTTGAAATTTTAGCCGCCAATAGCGACGTGGGCAAATTTATCTCAAAGCCCTTGATGATCTTTTTCTTATCGTCAGTATCGATTACTTGGAAGTTTGCGCTACGCCCAAGCTCACTAATATGAAATTTCAAAAACAAAAGCCCAAATTTATGAAAGGTGCACAAAAGCGGCACGCTGCTTAAATTTAGCCCGCTTATCAGATTAAGCGCTCGCGAGCGCATCTCGGCGGCGGCTTTGTTCGTAAACGTAAGCGTGAGAGTATTTTCCGCAGGCACGCCGTTTGATAGCAGATAGGCAAGGCGCGCGGTGATCGTTTTGGTTTTGCCGCTGCCCGCACCCGCTAAGATTAACATCGCTCCGTCCACGTGGCTCACAGCCTCGCGCTGAGCGGGATTAAGACCTTCTAAAATATCGCTCATTTTGAAAAAATTTTACGCGATTTTTCGCGCTTAAGCCACTCGGATTCGGGACGAGAAAAATTTACCGCGATGGGCTTGCCGTCCACGACGATCTGCAAGACCGCGTAAAACGGCACGCTAAGCGTGCTTGCAAAATCCTGCGGCCCAAATCCCGCCTCGAAAACCAGCTCATCCTTGCTAAGATGCGCGCTAGAAAGCGTGTATTCCTCTAGCTGCAAAAAGATCGCGGGCATTTTGAAGCTTTTTAAAATTTCCTCCGGCAGCGGCGGGTCAAATTTTATCTGATCCGTCCTCGCAACGATGCCAAATCCATATCCAAGAGCCAAAACGTAGTCCAAAACCGCGCCTATATTCGCACTGCTCGCAGCGATAAATTTATCGTCTTTTAAAATTTTATCTATCATCCTAACCCCTCACAAACTCATCTACAAGCGCCGCGACCTGCTCTATGCCGATGCGCCAAAACTCACTTTTATTGATGTCAAACCCGAATTTCGCCACTAGCTTTTGCGGCTCGTCGCTGCCGCCCGAGCTTAAAAACTCGGTGTAAATTTGAACGAAATTTTCGAGCCTGCCGCTCTTATACAGCCCGTAAAGCGCGAGCACCAAAAGCTGCGCGTAGGCGTAGGAGTAGCAGTAAAACGGCGTGTGAACGAAGTGCGGGATGTAGCTCCACCAACTTTTGTAATGATCCTGTAAGATCAACTCGCCCGCAAACATCTTGCGCGACTCCTCCATCCAAAGCTCATCAATACGGTCTACGCTTAGCTCATCCGCGCTAGCGTGCACGCGCCGCTCAAAGGTCGTAAATCCGATCTGGCGGTAAAGCGTAGCGAAGATATCTTCGATCTTTGCCGCAAGCATCGCTCTTAGCGCGGCCTTGTCGCTTGCGGTCTGCGAGGGCGTATCCGTATCGCTTGCTGCAAGCTCGCTCGGACCCGCAGAGTCTTGCGAGGCGGCATGTTTTACGGCGCGCTCGTTTGGAATTTCACCGCCCTGAGCCTCTTGCGAAGTGCTGCATTTAAAATTTTGCAAGCCGTTTAAATTTGAAAAATTTTCGCGCATATAATCAAACACCAGCATCTCGCAGAAAACCGACGCGGTTTCTGCAGTCGTAAGCGGCGTGAAGGAGTTAAAATAGCCCACGCCGTAGCTTAGATACTGATGTATCGCATGCCCCAGCTCGTGCGCGAGGGTAAATACGTCGCGGCGCTTGCGGGTAAAATTTAAAAGCACGAAGGGATGCGTATCGCGCGAACCCGAATGCGAAAACGCGCCGCTTTGCTTATTTTGCGCGGGCATCGCGTCGATCCAGTTTCGCTCAAACGCGATCAGCGCGATCTGCTTAAATTTCGGACTAAATTTTTCAAACGCCGCTAGCACGATCTGCTTAGCCTGCTCGAAGCTAAACTCGCTCTCATCGCCGCCGAGCGGCGCGTATCTATCGTAATCATACAGCGCGTCGTAGCCTAAAATTTCGCGCTTTTTGGCGTAAAATTTGCCGACTAGAGCGAAGCTTCGCTCCGTCTCTGCGATCAGCGCATCGACGCTTGCGATGTTTATCTGATTTTCCTCGTGCATCACCGCCTCGGCTTTATCGTAACTGCGCAGCTCGCAGCGAATTTTAAGATCGGTTTTGATCATATTGTAGATGTAGCCAAGCAGGTGAGAATTTTGCTCTAGCACCGCGCTTAGCGAGGCTGCGGCGTCCTTTCGCACCTCGCGATCGGAGCTATGAAGCAAGCTTAAAATTTCCTCCTCGCCAAGCTTTTGCCCGCGAAAATCAAAGCTCATCCGCGCCATGCTCTCGTCAAAAAGTCGCGAAAACGCCTCGCCGCTTACGGGTGAAGTTTTTAAAAGCACGCTTTCTTGCGGCAAGCTTAGCTGGTGAGCCTTGCGCTGCTTAAGCAGGCTCAAATAGTATCGAAATCTCCCGCCCCCTGCGATAAACTTGTCCTGTTTTGCGGCGTCCAGCTCGTTAAACTCGAGCTCAAAAAAAAGCAGGCTCTGCGAAATATCGTTGCAAGCCTGCTCCGTCTTAGCCTGCTGCGCCCCAAGGCTCGTATCTTGCGCGAAACTAAGATGCGCAAAGCTCATTATCTTGCCGATCTGCTCGCTGATGCCCTCATAAAGCTCAAGCGCGCCTAAAAACTCCTCCGCGCTAAGAGTGTGCAGCTTATCTTTAAATTTAAGCTCAAAATCCCTAGCCTGCGCAGCCGCGCTATCTATCGCGCCGCTAAATTCCGCCTCGTTTGCAAACAGCTCGCCTAAATTCCAATTCATCGATTTCCTTTTAAAATTTTTGGATAATTTTATCAAAAAAGAATAAGTAAAATTTTAAAAACCGCAAATCCGCCATCTAAGCGGAATTCGCGGTAAAATTTTAAGGTTAGTTATTTTTGCATACTTTGCGACGCGATCGCCGTAAAAATCACGTCGGTGGAGCTATTGATCGCGGTTTCTACCGAGTCTTGGATCACGCCGATGATAAAGCCGATCGCGACCACCTGCATTGCGATGTCGTTTGAGATATTAAAGAGCGAACACGCAAGCGGTATCAGCATCAATGAGCCGCCTGGCACGCCGCTAGCACCGCACGCACCGACCGCCGAGACCACGCAAAGCAGTAGCGCCGTCCAAAAATCGGGGCGCACGCCGAGCGTATGAGCCGCAGCAAGCGCCAAGATCGCGATTACCACCGCAGCGCCCGCCATATTTATCGTAGCTCCCAAAGGGATCGAGATCGAGCTTAGCTCGTCGCTGATACCGAGCTTTTTGCATAAATTTAAATTTACCGGGATATTTGCCGCCGAGCTGCGGGTAAAAAACGCTGTGAGGCCGCTTTCGCGCAGGCAGGTAAATACGAGCGGATACGGATTTTTCTTAATCACCGCAAAAACGATGAGCGGATTTACCACGAGGGCTACGAACGCCATCGCGCCTACGAGCACGACTACGATTCGCGCATATCCAAGCAGCGCATCGACGCCGGTTTGATACACGGTAGAAGCTACTAGGCCGAAAATTCCAAACGGCGCGAGCTGGATTACGAATTGCACGATTTTGGTTACCGCTTCGCTCAGATCGGTAAAAATTTTTTTCGTTTCGTTGGTACAAAATTTAAGCGCGACGCCAAGACCTATCGCCCAGGTTAAAATTCCTACGTAGTTTCCGTGTGCGATAGCGTTTAGCGGATTATCTACAACCTTAAAAAGCAGATCTTTTAGCACGATCCAAACGCTCGCAGGGACCGCATTTTCTGCCGCGCCGACATTGCTTAGAGCAAGCTGCGTCGGAAATAAAAAGCTGGCTGCTACCCCCACGCACGAGGCTAAAAAGGTGCCTACGATATATAGAACAACCACGCGTTTTAAGCCGCTTGCGCTACCGTATTGTTTATTTACGATCGAGCTTAAAATCAAGATAAAAACTAAAATCGGAGCTACCGCCTTAAGGGCACCTACGAATAAATTTCCTAAAATTTCCCCAAAAGCTACTACGTTTATTAAAAACGAATTGTGCTCTGCCGCAATATCACCTGCCGCTGAACGTGCGGCAAAGCCCAAAATAGCTCCTATTATCAAACCTGTAACTATGCGCAGAACTAGATTTTTATCTTTGTAGCTGGCTACTAATTTTTGAATCGAACTCATTTTTTACCTTTCAATCAAAACGTCGTTTGAAATATATCGAAATTTTATTTAAGCACATTTAAATTTGGGCGAAATTTCGTAATTTTTAGTCAATCTTAAAACCTCGTTAGATAAAATACCCCGAAATTTTAATCAGGAGCAGATATGTATCTTTTCACAAGCGAGGTAGTAAGCCCCGGACATCCCGATAAATGCGCCGATATCATCGCAGACAGCATCGTGGATGAAATTTTAAAACAAGATCCAAACGGACGCGTAGCAGCGGAGGTTTTCATCGCGGGCAAACACGTAGTAATCGGCGGCGAAGTAAACGCTAAGATCGATTTTACCCACGACGATTACCGCCACATCGTAAAGGGCGCGCTTAGCGAGATCGGCTACAACGACAACCCTCATTTCACGCGCGCGCAGTGCCTGCATCCGCAGGATTTGCAAGTGGACGTATTTTTAAACCAGCAAAGCCCCGACATCAACCAAGGCGTCGATCAAGAGGGTGGTGAGATCGGAGCGGGGGATCAGGGCATAATGTTCGGCTTCGCAAGCTGCGAGACGAAAAATTTTATGCCGGCGGCGATTACCTACGCGAGGCTTCTTTGCGATCACGTTTATGCCTACGCAAAATCCCATCCCAACGAGCTTGGCGTCGATATTAAAACGCAGGTTAGCGTCGATTACGGCACGAAGAGCAATTTTGAGGAGTGCAAGCCGCAAAGTATCCATACGATCGTGGTTTCCGCGCCATGCGTCGAGAGTATGAGTATCGAGCGCGTCCGAGATCTGATCGGAAATTTAATCGATTCTGCAGGGCTTCCGAAGGAGCTTTACGACAAAAGCAAAACGATCATCTACATCAACCCGACCGGCCGCTACGTAAATCACAGCTCGCTTCACGATAGCGGCCTAACGGGGCGCAAACTGATCGTAGATAGCTTCGGCGGCTACAGCCCGATCGGCGGCGGCGCTCAAAGCAGCAAAGACTACACCAAGGTCGATCGCAGCGGGCTTTATGCGGCGCGCTATATCGCCAAAAATATCGTCGCGGCAGGGCTTGCGAAAAAATGCATCGTCCAGCTCAGTTACGCAATCGGCGTCGCAAAGCCCGTCAGCGTCAGCGTCGATTGTATGGGGACAAATTTAGGCGCGGCGAGCGACGATGAGCTATCCGCTTTCGTGCTTGAAAAATTTCCGCTCACGCCGCGCTGGATTATCGATAAATTCGGTCTTGATCGCCCAGGCAAAGGAAGCTTTCTCTACGCCGACGTCGCCGCGCGCGGACAGGTCGGAAACGACGAATATCCGTGGGAGCAGCTTGACGGCGTGGAGCTTTTTAAGGCTTTGAAATAAAATTTTACGCTTTGCAGTAGCGCCTTTTTAGCTTACGACATTCGCTAGGCTTGCAGCAGCGAGCCTAGCTCAATATTCTACGCGGCTTTTGCATGCCGCGTAGTTTTATCGCATCCCAAGAAATAGCGTTGCGGCAAAATTCTCCATCAAAATTCTAAGCTATGAAATTTAAGAGTTCTAGCAGGTAGAATTGAATTTTAAAAATTTTAGGCGCAACTCGCACAAAATTTTAAAATTGACGCAGTGTAATCCCAAGGCTAAGCCTGTCTAGTTTAGTGATAAATTCTAACTAGAGCAGGCTTTAAAAGTATTTGCATACAAGCTTTAAATCTGCAATCGCTTAAAATGAAATTTGACCTACAAAATTTTTTCTAACATGCTTCGTGCTTAATCTCCGAAAGACAAAATTTTAAATTCTCATTGCTTGTGATGTTTAAACGTGTAGATTTTAAAATTTTGCCATTTTATTTGAAGTTCACTGCTTTATATAACAAGAAAACCCGAAGCAAATTTCACTTAAAAGCGGCATTTGCAAGATAAAAGCACTGAAATTTTAAAATGTGGAATTTATGAACGCTACTAATTTAAAATCTCAGATTGGCACGCTTCGCCAAAGCTCCTCCGCTAACTACGCGAAATGAAAAAGCAAGATTAAATTCTCTCTCGCTCAATGTCACCCGCAAGCAAGCACGGCAAAATATCAAGATTAAATAACATAATAGATAAAAGAATAAGACAAAAGGAGGAGGCTCAAAGCTTGATAAAATTCTAGCCTTGTGCGGCGGCGACCGAGCGGCTTTTAAATTTGGCTTTAAACGCAGCGATGCGAATTCTGTGCCTTAACTTAAATGCTAAGAGGCGATAAAATTTTATCGCTGTTTTCATAAATTAAAATTTTAAAGATATTGCCAAACTACACAGCTGCAATAAGTAAATCACCTGCATTTTAATCACCCGCGCCTCGCCTAAAATTGCCTAAAATTGCCTAAAATTGCCTAAAATTGCCTAAAATTGCCTAAA